>Ga0233447_1000861_pt1 | contig 29673 bp, 32 predicted proteins | sample SI_124_October20_3_FD_183014 | JGI IMG/M metagenome (GOLD analysis project Ga0233447, IMG submission 183014) | Seawater microbial communities from Saanich Inlet, British Columbia, Canada - SI_124_October2016_135_MG | ecosystem: Environmental > Aquatic > Marine > Inlet | place: Canada: British...
ACATTTATTTCCGATTAATTATAAAATTTTTTAAAAATTGAATTTATCACCATGATATTATAAAATAAACAGTAAAAACACACTTTAATTATAAGTTAATTATAAATTAAATTATTTTAATAACTTTAAAATATATTTTATGTTAATTAAAAACACTCAAAACCTTCATAAGAGCTCTACATCTAATGAAGATTTATTAACAAGAGAAGCTTTCCTCCAACAAAAACCTCCTTTTCACGTAAGGTTAAGAAGAACTGTTTCTGCAGTTTTCAACTGGCATGATGACACTTACATTTCTCATTTAACAGAGCTTCAATATATAAAAATTTCTTGTTTTTTTGATCATTTAAAAGATTATTTTAGGACATCCATAATATCTAACAACACTTCTATACAAAATTTTTTAAAAATACTAAAAGATAATATCGACATGCACTCAAAAATTCACATGCCAGAAGATCAAAAAAAATTATTTACCCCAGAAGACATTCAGGAAATTTTTATAGCAGAAACTTTATCTCGCCTATCTTATAGAATGCTTCATTTATATCCCCATTTGATACCTATTCCCATTCAAACTGCAAAAGGCGACTTTAAATTAAAATACTACAATATAGAAGTTATACCATTTGAAGAAGACTCTTCTATATTTGCATACGGCCTTACTCCTATGGATCAAAAAAATGATCCTCCAATAGTTCTTTTTAGAGGAACTACCCTTTACCCCGCTAGGTTCAAGGAAGGGTTTGATACTGTTAAAGCAGATTTCTCTCCAAAAGGAGTAGGATACAAAGAATTTACACAAAATAAAACTCAACTAGATAATTGGTTGAAAAAAAATACCAAAAACAAAAAAGCAATAGTATTAGGCCATAGCTTGGGAGGAACTTTTGCTTTATTAACTGCTATTCATATGCCGAAAAAAATCCAAGCAGCAAAAGCTTTCAACGCTCCTGGAGTTGACGATCTGTCTTTTGAAAAATGGGAAAAAGAGCATAATCATTTTTCACCTAAAATCCAAACATTCAACACTCCTCTAGATCTTTTGTCTAGTGTTGGTAAATATGTAGACGACTTTTATTTTATAGATAAGCTTGCAAATAGAGGACCTCTTACACGTCATAATGAAAATATGACGTCCGGCAAACCTTTTAAATTAAGAAAAGTTTCTTACAAAAAAATCAATGCTGATTTTTTCAGACGCGTAGCATCAGAGCTTCGCAATAAATTAGCTCATATTGTTCGCTTCTTTTTTCACTAGATCTTATTAAAAAAAATTAAAATATTGATTTACAAAAACTATTATTTTTGAAAGATTCAAGAATATAAAAAGATGAGGATAAATATGTTTAATTTCCCTTTTAAAACAACGATCACAGCTTTTTCTACTTCAGGAGTAGAAACAAAATGGACAACTCAATCTAATTCTTTACCACCTATAACATGTTCTATCCCTCCTGAATTTCAAGGAGCCGGTGAAGCTTATACACCAGAACATTTATTTGCGATGGCAGTTACTAACTGCATTATAGCCATGTTTAAAGTATTATGTAGCAAATCTAATTTAACCTTCAAAAACATTAACGCTGAAGCCACAGTCTCTCTAGATAAAGACCAAGCAAACAACATTTTATCTTTAACCGAAATCTTTATAAGATTAAATGTTACTGGTGCCTCTGACAAAGAACTAATAAAACAAACATTAGACAATGCTATCAAATCATGCCCAGTTGGAAACTCAATAAAAACAGGAAAAACCTTCCAAATAAACATTAAAGATTAAATTTATCAGATAAAAACAGATCTAACATCTCTATTTCATCTATAGAAAGAGTATGTTCACCTGCTGTATCCAAAACAAAGCAGTTTTCTTTTGCATTTAATATTTCTTTTGCCTGATCTATGTCTTCCTTATTTAAAAAAAAGCTTTGATCATTGTAAACAAACATAAGAGAAGTTTGCAAATTATCTAGCCAAAATAACAATGATTTCTCATTTAAAAAAGCTTCATTATCTAAAGAGCCAAGATAATAATTCAAATACCATCGATCTTTAGATAGTGCATTTTTCAAAAGCAATTTTAAATTTAAAGGAGCAAATAAAGAAATTCCACAAACAAACTCTTTTGGATTAAATATCATAGAATTTAAAGCCTCATATCCACCCAACTCAAATCCGATAATTCCAATTTTCAAAGGATCTATCGCTTGATTTTTAACAAGCCATTTTTTCACATCAACAAGATCGTTATTTTGATTATTTTCGATATGATTACCTATCATAAAATAAGATTTACCATACCCAACAGAACCTCTTGAATCTAACTGTAACACCAAATAACCTTTGCCAACTAGCCATTGAGAAAGCGCTGAAAAAGAGTTATATGTTTTTTCCCATTTTTTACTATTAACAATAATAATAGCTTTATTTGGATTTTTTTTTGTTTCAGGTTTTAACAAATAACCTTTTAATTTAATTCCATCAAAGCTATCTATAGAAACAGCCTTTGGCTTAACAAACCTATATTGTTTTAAAATGTTATTTTGAGAAAAAAGCCATTTTAATTTATTTTTTTCTGTATCTACTAAGAAATAATCTTCAGGACCATCATCATAAGAAAAGCTTACTGTCCATAATCTATCGTCGACATCTCTACTTATTATAGATAAATTGCCACTTTTTCTTTTTTGAATATGTTCTAATTTAGTTTTAAATTTTTCATCTTTAAAATCCCATATTTTTTTATTTTCATAAAAGCAAACAGCCTGAACTTTTTTATTTACTGGATTAATTATTACATCAAATACATCTAACCTATCGTTAAAAGAGATGATTTTTTGTTTTTTTGTTTCTAGATCTATTTCAACTAGTTTTGATGTATCAGTTCCGTAAGAGTTAATAACAAAAAGAGATTTATTATCCTCTCCAAAGCCTAAAACCTTACTGATATAATCATCTTTCCAGGTTATGAAATTTTCCCAATTGTGTTCTTTTTTTAGTTTAATAACATTGTTACCATCTAAAAAAACAAAATGAGCAGCAGAAATATTTTGATTGTTATCAATGATGTAATCTTTCAGAAAAGGCAGAGTTTTCTCTAATACAGTTATTGATTTTACCTTAAAATCAACTTTATATAATTCAACATCATTAACTTTTAAAATAACATCCTGAGAGCTGTTTTTATCATAAGAAAACACTTCTATTTTCTTATTTTCCAATAATAACACCTTATCTTTCACATTTTCTAGATCACAAAGAAAAAACTTATTTTTATCATTGTCTTGAGTTAAATAAAAGATAGAGCCATCCAAACACCAATCATAATCAAGCAAAGTTTCACTATTAAGATCAGTTATCTTACTTTCAGTGTTATCGCACAAATTCTTTACATAAAGATTCAAAGAAGAAGGTTGTTTTATATTAGTAGACAGATAAGCCAAATACTTACCATTTGAAGAAATTTTCGGTTTTGATTTTTGAGAAGTAGAAAAAAATATTTCATTAGATATTCTATTATCATCATTAAAATCGCTGAAGTTTGGAGTTCCCATTAAAAGAGTTATAAACGAAAAGAATAAATTGGCTAAAGCCATAAAAAAACCCTCATTTTTAAAATTTATAAGGGTCATTTATAACAAAAAACAACTTTAGATCAAAAGATAAGTTATTTCTTTTTACTTTTTAAAAAACTTCTTAATAAAGTAATAAAGGTATTAATGGTTTCTTCGGGAGGACTTTGAATAATAGTTTCTTCTCTCATCATTCTATGAGATTCTTTTGTTTTTATTTCAGTAGCAAACAAAACGTCATTATTCATAACAATACTTTCATCTATCAAATTAAGCATAATTAAGTTGAACATTATTACACCTTTTTAATTTTATTAATGTATAAATTTTATCAAATTTTTTAATTAATATAAAGATTTTTAAAAAACATAATGATAGTAGAATTAAAATTGCATAAAAATAAGAAGTTTATTTAATATAAGTATTTACAAACAGGTATCTTATGAAAAAACATATATATATATTATTTTTAGCTCTTATATCCATTCTTTTTATTGGAAATAGTTGCAACAAATCAGAAGGTAAATCAATGATAGTCATTATGTTAGGGCCTCCTGGAGCAGGAAAAGGCACACAAGCTATAGATCTTAGCAAAAAACTTAAACTTCCTCATATCTCTACAGGAGATTTATTTAGGGAAAATATTCAAAAAAACACAAATCTTGGCCAAAAAGCCCAATCATACATGAATCAAGGGTTATTAGTACCTGATGAAATAGTCTTAGACATGCTTTTTGACAGAGTGGCAAAAGAAGACTGTAAAAAAGGTTATATTTTAGATGGTTTCCCAAGAACAGTAGATCAAGCTAAAGCCTTAGAAACGTATATTCAAAACAATAAACTTGTTGTTATTAACCTAGAAGTGCCTGATGGTAAAATTATCGAAAGGATTACAGGTAGAATGGCATGTCCTAAATGTGGTGAGATTTATCATAAAACATATAAGCCACCTAAGGAAGATTCAATGTGTGATAATTGCAAAACACCTTTAACTCAAAGAAAAGATGATACAGAAGAAGTTGCAAAGCAAAGACTTTCAACATATCATCAACAAACAGAACCTCTTATTGAATATTATAAAAATCAAAAAGACGTTTTATGTACTATCAACGGAACTGCTTCAAAAGAACAAATCCAACAAGACATTTTAACTTCTATAGAAAAATCTAAGTAAATAAAAAAACCCTCACTAAATCCATTAGTGGGGGTTTTTATATATTAATTTCTGCTATAACAGGAAGATGATCAGAAGGAAACCTTCCATCAAAAGTATCTGCTAAAATACCATGATTGATTACTTTGACATTTTTACCAACGAATATATAATCAGGTTTTATTCCCGGTTGTCCAGCTTCTTTAAAACCAGACCAAGTTCCAGTTGGTCCATGATGAGGAAAAAAAGTAGATTTTTGAGCATCTATTAGACTTTTCGTATTCTTCACTTTAGATGTTAATAATTTATAAGTATCACCACCACCTAGAGTCGGAAATAAATTAAAATCACCAGTAACTACAAAAGGATAATCGTTTGCTATTTCAGATATTTTTTTTCTAATAAGCATAGCACTATTATTCCTAGCTTCTTCTCCATAATAATCAAAATGTGTGTTAAAAAAGAAAAAAGTTTTCTTCGTTTTCTTATCATAAAATTTAGCCCAAGTAACAGTTCTGTTAAAAGAAGAATCCCATCCCTTACTTGGCTTGTTAGGAGTATCTGAAAGAAAAAAAGAAGAAGATTCTAATAAATCAAATCTTGATTTTTTATAAAAGATAGCATTTATAAAACCTTTATTTTTGCCATCATCAGCTCCAACTCCACACCAGTCAAACTCAAAAAGAAGCTGCTTTAAATCTAAAACTTGAGGCATAAAAGGCTCTTGAAATCCAATAACATCTAATTTATGAAATCTGACAATAGAAGCTATATATTTTTTCCTTAAACGCCAATCATGTTCATTAGAAGACTTATCTTCACATAAGATATTGAAAGACATAATCTTAAGCATTTCTAGCGAATCAGAAAGCAAAGAGTTAATAGGATATACATTTTCTACTATTTCATTTAGAAAAGACATAACTCTATACGATAACTTTCGCATAGCCATCGATATAGGATCTTGCAACAGATCTATACTACAATCTTTAGGTTTTCCCAAAGATCTGTTTGATGAAAATCCCATGTATTTCATCACTATGTTTCTTTTCAGTGATTTAAGCCAAAAATTATCCATATATTCTTCAAATATTGATTAAATGACTTATTATTATAACAAATTCACAACATTTAATAAATAAGTTATAATAAACTATTGATTAGTATTGATTTATAAAAGAATAAAACAACATTATATATATAAATTATTTATGTTTTTTCTGTTTAAGAAATTTACAAAAAATGTCTTAAATCTAATAATAACGAAAAATACCAAGGCTATATATGAAAAAATTCCAAGAAAAATTAAAAGAAGATCTAGATTCTATCAACAAACAACTACAAGATCTATTTAAAGACCACAGCTTAAGTAAAGACGAAAAGTTTTTAAATAAATTCTCTAAAAATATCACAAATCTAAATGAAGACTATATTTTAGTAAAAAAAGACCCAAAATTAACAGAATCTATGGATCTTTTACATTATTTATTAACAACGCCTTGGGGAGCTCCTTTTGTAGCTGATACAACTTTATTAGAAGCTGCTATTACCTATAAATATCAAGAGCCTACAAAATCAGATCTTTATCAATTATTGAAAGGTTTTTTAAAGTATAGCACTTATGAAGATAATGAATTTATTTCAGTATTTCATGAACTGATCAAAAACATATCTTAATCTATTTTTTTCTGAGCAATAAGCAGGTTTTTAGTTTCATCTTTCTGTATAGAAAAGCCTGCTTTTTCAAAGATTTTTAGCATCATTGTATTATCTAAAAACATAGAAGCTACAATTGTTTTTATACCTTCTTTTTTCGCTATCTCCATTAAAACATCTAATAATTTTGATCCAATACCTAATCCTTGCCATTTATCTTTAATCACCATAGAAAAAGTAGCATCACAATCATCTAAGGATTTAACCAATCGCCCCATTCCTAATATCTCTCTTCTACCATTAATAACTTTTTTTTCTACTACCATAGATATTTCTCTATCAAAATCATTAAAACAAATTTTGATCAACCTTTCATGAGAAGACAATTGACTTAAATGTAAATTTTGCAAATATCTTTGTTTTACAGTATTTTCCGACAGCTCTTTATAGAAATTTACAACTAACGGCTCATCTTCAGGACGAATTGGTCTGATCAAGAAAGAATTACCATCTATAGACCATCTTTGTATATAGTCTGATGGATAAGGTCTAATAGCCGAGCGTGGTATCTGATCATTGGTAACATCATCATCAAATAAAATGACTCGACAGTCTAAAGCTATTATATTTTCACCATCTACTATTAAAGGATTGATATCACATTCTTTAATTCTTGGATGATCTAACACTAAATAGCTAAACCTAACAAAAAATTGTTCTAATTGAGCAATATCAGCTTTTTTCCTTCCTCTAGACCCTTTTATAAGAGCTTGATAGATTTTTGTTTGAGCAAAGATTCTTCTAGCCAAAGTAGAGTTTAAAGGAGGCAGACCTAAAACTTTATCTGCAAAAACCTCTACCATTTCTCCACCGGCCCCAAATAATATAACAGGTCCAAATTGACTATCTACAGAACTACCAAAAATAATTTCAAAGCCGTCGTGTAAAAACATAGGCTGAACAGTTACGCCTATAATTGACTCTAAAGAAGAAAATTTCTTAGCAGATTCTATTATATCACTGTAAGATTTACGAACATCCGCTTCCGTATGCAAATTGAGTTTGACCCCTTGAACATCTTTTTTATGAGTAATTGTTGTGGAGTGTAATTTCAAAACAACAGGAAATCCTATTTTTTTTGCTACATCTACAGCCTCTTCTACTGTTTTAGCAATCTGTGTTTCAATAATAGGAATACCATAATTTTTTATGATTTTTTTTGACTCATATTCAGTTAAAATAGTTCTTTTTTCATCTCTGGCATTTTGAATAATCTTGCTAACTTCTTCATGATTAATTTGTAAAATCCCCTTTTCAAAAACATCTTCTTCATAAGAAGGTGTTTCATAAAGAGCTTTTAAATTGTATGCATATTTCCAAATATGTCCAAATGCTTTACATGCATCATCAGGATAGGAATAGGTAGGCACACCATTTTCAACTAAAATCCTAGTCCCTTCCTCTACATGCTCTCCACCCATCCAACTTGCAAAAATAGGAATATTCTTATTTTTCACTTCTTTCACAATTTCTTTTGCAACTTCAGTAGGGTTAGTCATATATTGAGGTGTTAAAATCAATAATAGCCCGTCAACATTAGGATCTTCTAAAACTGCTTTTACAGTTTCTTTATACCTAAGAGAATCAGCATCACCCAAAATATCAATAGGATTATTCTTGCTCCATTGCGCAGGTAAAATACTGTTTAACTTATCTAAAGTCGCAGGTTCAACTTCTGACAATTTACCTCCATTCGCAATAAGAGAATCCGTAGCTATAACACCAGGACCTCCAGCATTGGTAATAATAGTCATGTTTGGAGCAACAGGTCTTGGTTGCTTCGACAAAATCTCTGCTAAACTAAACAAAGTATAAATCTCATTAACCCTTAAAACGCCGACTCTATTTAATGCTGTATCAAAAACCGCATCTTTACTAGCCATAGCTCCTGTATGTGAAGCTGCTGCTTTCGCTGATTCTTTTGTTCTTCCAGCTTTAATTAATATTATCGGCTTTGTCAAAGCAGCTTCTCTTGCTGCTGATAAGAATTTACGAGGATCTCCTATACTCTCCATATATATCAAAATACTATGAGTATTAGGATCATTACTAAAATAATTAATCAGATCGCTCCATTTAACATCAGACATAGAGCCTATAGAAACAAACGAGCTAAAGCCGACCCTTTCTTTTAAGCTCCAATCTAGCACAGCTGTACACAAAGCACCTGATTGACTAATAAAAGCAATATCTCCAGGATGTGCAATATCTGAGGCAAAAGTAGCATTAAGACCTAATATTGGATTCATAATACCCAAACAATTAGGACCAATAATTCTCATATTACCTTTTTTAGCTTCAGCTAGCATTTGTTTTTCTAATGCTAATCCCTTTTCCCCTATTTCTTTAAAACCTGCAGAAATAACTACAGCTGCAGGTATTTTTGCATCTACACATTCTTTTATAATATCAGGAACAGTTTCAGACGGAGTCGCAATAATTGCCAGTTCTATATTTTCCGGAATATCTTTAACGCTCTTGTAAGCAGTGATACCTAAGACACTTTTCCTCTTAATGTTAACAGGATAAATTGTTCCACCAAAAGGAGATCTTAATAAATTCCAAAGCAAAATCCTTCCTACACTACCTTCTTTTTGAGAAGCTCCAATAACAGCAATTGTTTTCGGTGCAAAAAAGTAATCTAAATGCTTATGTGTATGAGTAAAAATATTTAAAGAAGGGTCTACTTGCATTTTCTTCCTCTAAAGTGTAAAAAAAAAAATTACCATCTATTTTTATGATTGCATTAACACTGATTTCTCTCAATCTTAAAACCACAACAAATATGAAAAAATGTAATCTAAAAAGAATGCATTATCTCATCTAATGTAATGATGCCTTCTCTTAAAATGACGGGCTCTTTAGAAGTGAGATCTACTACCGTTGAAGAATATCCGATATCACATATACCTCCATCTAAAACAGCAGCAATCTTACCTTTAAAAAAAGCATATACGTCTTTCCCTGTAGTTAAAGGGAGAGAGCTTGACAAGTTAGCCGAAGTGCCAACAATAGGGGCTCCAACCTTTTCTATTAATTTTAAAGCGATATCGCAAGAAGGAATTCTGACACCCACTTTATCGTTTTTTGAAACTAAAGAAGAAACCGTATTTTTCTTCTTTAAAAGAACTGTTAATGGTCCTGGGAAAAATTTATCAGCAATCTTATAAAAACAATCTGGAATATTTTCAGCTACTAAAGAAACATCATCTATATTTGATAAATGCACCGTTAAAGCTTTAGATCCTTGCCTTCCTTTTAATTTGGATATTTCCATAAGCGCTTTATCATTATATATTAACGCACCCAATCCATACACTGTTTCTGTAGGGAAAGCTACAATTTGGCCTTGTTTTAATAACAAAGCAGCTTGATTTATGTCGTTCTCATTAATGAGATCATTTGGGAAAAATAATGTTTTCATACAAAATTATCTTTAAAAGAGTGAAAATGTTATATGCTATTTTAAAGGAGTTTTTATGAATCCTTTAGTATTTTTTATTACCCTATATGGACTGTTAATAATTTCAGTATCTTTTTCAGGGTTTATACTCACCAAAGAATATTCTATACTCTTTGAAACCTTCTTTGGGCTTTTAATTTTGATATTTTCTTACTTTATATGCAAAGGCAAAAAATCTCTTTATTGGCTTTGTTTAGCAATAACAATAATTCTATCTATTTACTTTGGATATAACTTTTATCAAGAAACAACTTTTTATAAAGCTGCTTTATTAGGATCTAGTGTTTTCATTAGTTTTTTAATAATAATAAAAGTATTCAATATAGAAAAATCATAAAAAAAATCGAGTAAATCCAGCGATTTACTCGACTTGCCAACAGACCTAAGAAACTGGCTTACAAATATTTATTTTTTTGCAATTTTTTTTCTACGAACTCTTCTAACTTTAGGTTTAGCTACTTTAGCTACCTTTTTAGCTGGAGCTTTTTTAGCTACTTTTTTAGCTGGAGCTTTTTTAGCTACCTTTTTAGCTGGAGCTTTTTTAGCTACTTTTTTAGCTGGAGCTTTTTTAGCTACTTTTTTAGCTGGAGCTTTTTTAGCTACCTTTTTAGCTGGAGTTTTTTTAGCTACTTTTTTAGCTGGAGTTTTTTTAGCTACTTTTCTTTTTGGCGCAGCTTTTTTTCTTCGAGTTAACATATTTCCTCCTTGTTATCCCCATATATTGATAAGTTTAAAATTTTTTAAGTAAACTTAATTAAAAACAATTTACCTTTATGTTTTTATACTACAACATTTTTATTAATTTTTCAAATTTTTATTGTTAATTTTATTAAAATATTTATACTAGTAATATAATTATCATTTTAGAATGTATTCTCAACCATTATTAAATAATATTTTTTTTATTGTTTTTGTGAAAAACATATGAATCAATTAATAATTTTTATTAAAAACTCAATCTAATTGATAAAAAAAACAACAATTATTAAAACAAAAAAAACACTTCTAATATTTAATATCGTGTATTGCAAAAGTAACAGATAATGTAATTAATATAAAAAAAACCAAATAAAAACATTATTACCAATCAATTAAAAACCTTCAATAACATGCTAAAAACAAATAACTTATAAAATTAAAAGAAAAACAGAATAACCCTTCAAAAACTTTGAAGGGTTATTCAACAACTAGTGTTTTGGTTGTCTGGATATTTTTCCAAAAATTGATTTTGAATATATAGCAAGATATACCAATTAATATATAAACAACTTGATCAATCCATAATTTCCCAAAAACATAATCAATTATATTTACTTGAAAAAATCCTCTTTTTTCTGATAGAGATTACAATTACCCTCTGTACCGGACAAAAAATAATTTCATAAGAATTTCTCCTTAGAAATACAAGGGGACAACACCAGAAGCAGCGATAAAAAATCTTCAAATTTATAAAAAACTTTGGATATTGAAGATCGGATCAGATCAAACCCAATGCGAAAAATACTTTTCTCCTTACGTCCATGTTTCTTTATTTTTATCGGTATCTTTTTCGATTGAACCTCTCCTGTTTTCAAAGCCCAACAAAAAGCGATTGCAAGAATAAAAAGCAGTTTTTCAATTCTCTTGCTACAAGTTAAATGAGTGTCTTCCATTCTAAAACCCCTTGTTTTTAGATGGCTGAATAGAGTTTCTATTCCCCATCTTTTTCGGTATAGGTCAATGGGTTTAGGAAATGCATAATTAGAAAGTACTATCATGGGTTCTTTTGCATTATTTTTGAGTCTGATAGAAACGTAGATCAGCTGTCCCCATAGAAGAATAGGATAATTCAGCATCTTCTTTTTAGGTCCTAGTTTTTCCAATAATTTTCCTATAGCAACCAATCGATAGGGTTCTATCCCTCCGGCTTTAAAGTTCTTTTTTGTTCTAATAACAAAAGGAATTTTTTTTCTAATCAAAAATTCAAACCATTTTGAACCAACAAATTCTCTGTCAGCCAATAAAACTTCTATTCTTTTTATCCCAAACCTTTTAACGGCTCTTATCAAAAGCTCTATTCGATTATCCAGAGAAGCGTTTCCACCTTTATCACTAACGATCCAAAAAAGAGGAATACTAATTCCATGATAACCTACAGATAGCATAAGAATATTGATGTGCTTTTGTCCCCATTTCCAATTAGTTCTATCAAGGAGTAAAGTAAACTTTCCGTCTTTGATAAATAAGTTAAGAACAACTATTACAATGATGCTCATATCAAAAAAGAAATCTTTGAAGAACCTTCGTACTCTTCGATAAGAGGAATCTTGTTTTGCGCTAGTATGGAAATTGTTAGCAATCTGAGCTAAATTGACTGTTTTTACGCAAAATAAGGCTTGAAGAATTTGCACGAGGCAGGAAATTCTATCCTTGTTCCAATTTAATAATTGAGATAAAATTCTTTCTAGTTCGCTGATATGTTTCATGTCATCTCCTAAGTCTTGAACAACAAAGGAGATATGGTCTTATATCAGCGACTTTTTTCATCAAATTATTTTTTGTCCGGTACAAAGCAATTACCCTAATAGTTAAACATTACTTTATTAAGCAAGTCATTTTTCATAAAAACCAATCTAATCAATTGGATATTAATCACTTACATCAAAACAAGAAAACCTTATAACACCCCTTTTAAAAGCTATATTAATAATATATAATTATCTTTTATCATTCAGATGTACTATGCTTATATAAAATTAACATGTAAAAACACTTATTATGATTCCATTATCTGAAAAATTAAGACCTAGAAATTTAGATGAAATTGTAGGACAAGATCATTTAACAGGAACAAATGGTCTTATTAGAAAAATAATCAATAACAAACGACCTTTATCATTATTATTCTATGGTCCTGCAGGCTGCGGTAAAACTACGCTCGCAAAAATTTATGCTCAGTCTTTTAATTTAGAAAATATAACTTTAAGCGCTATTTTTACATCTATAACAGAAATTAAAAAGATTATAACCGAATCTAAAAATTCACCTTTGCTATCCAGACAAATTATCATTTTTATAGATGAGATTCATCGATTCAATAAAACCCAACAAGATGTATTTTTACCTTTTTTAGAAGATGGTTCTATTATTTTAATAGGTGCTACTACAGAAAACCCATCATTCAATATCAATCAAGCTTTATTATCTAGACTTAGAGTTTTAACCTTAAATAATTTAGACAAAGAAAGTTTAAATGAAATATTAAATAAATTCGAGAAAACTAACAAAGATATTACTTTAACAGAAAAAGCAAAAGAACTGCTTTTGAAAATCTCACATGGTGATGCTCGTTTTTTATTAAATTCTTTAGAAACCATGTCTAATATAAAATCAAACAAGCCAATCGAGCCTAAAGATTTAATAGAAGTTATTCAAAGAAAAGCTCCAATATATGACAATAACAAAGATCAACATTTCAACCTTATCTCAGCTTTCCATAAATCAATTAGGGGTTCAGATCCAGATGCTGCCTTATATTGGCTTTCTAGAATGTTAATAGGAGGAGAAGATCCCCTCTATATTATAAGAAGACTTATACGAATATCATCTGAAGATATTGGACTTGCTGACACATCAGTTCTATCTTTATGCATCAACACATATCAAGCATATAATATTTTAGGATCACCTGAAGGAGAACTGGCGATAGCTCAAGCTACTATTTATTTAGCTCTTTGTCCAAAAAGTAACTCTAGCTACCTAGCTTTTAATAAAGCTAAAGATTTAGCTACAAAAACTCATCACTTATCACCACCGACATCAATTATTAAAAATATAGCTTATTTAAATAACAACAAAGATCAAGAATCTTACATATATGATCATGACACCAAACATTGTTTTTCCGGACAAAACTATTTTCCGAATGAGTTAGATAGACAATCTTTTTATATTCCGGTAGAACGTGGTATGGAAAGAGAGATGAAAAAAAGATTAAATTATTTCATCTCCCTTCGATCAAAGCTACCCTCTAACGAGTAACTTGTGAGTCTTCAAAAAGATCTTGATCAGGAAATAATAATTTTCCATCTTCTCCATTAGAGAAAAATTTTTCTTTTTCAGGTGCTCTTTCAGGTTCTTGTTTTTCTTTACCTTGAAAAACTCCATGTTTTGATATTAAGAACTTGACCTGTCCTTTCTCATCAACAACCATCAAACCCGCTTGTTTTCCTCCATGTATCAAAATACCTTCTTTATCGCTATTGCCAGATATTAACATGTGAGGAACAGAATTCATAACTCCTATAGCAGCTAATGGATCATCTTTCCCTAAATAAAAAGCAAGACCAGGACTTTTCCCTCCTCTTAAGACAGTAGCTGCTATTCCATTTGGATCAGCAAAACCTACACCACCACCATCATCATTTAAGACTGTTAAAGATGCTACTGTTTTGTTTTTTCTATTTTTAAGGAAAATGCTTGGAACATCCCCTCCTTTTGCAATAAAACTTGGAACTTTTTTTGAATTATTTAATAAAATAGTACTATTTCCGTCAGCATCCAATGTAAGTTGGCCTAATGAATTATCATTTTTATCACAAATATATATACCTGGATTTTTACCTAACTCAATTTTAATTTTATTTTCCCCTTTTTCTCCAAATATTGCTATAGGATGGTTCTCTTTAGAAAATCCTAAATAAATAACTTCCGAAGTTTTTGAATTTCTTATTACAAGTTCTTCTGTTTCAATTAATTTAGAAATTGATTTCTTTTGAAACCCGTAGAATATAGAAATAGCAATAAAACATAAAAAAACAATATTTATTGCAAAAATAAAATTAATAAATTTTTTATTTTTATAAAAAAACATCTATCCCCCTGATTTTAACATTACGTTGCATCAAAAACACATTTTCGCTATATTTTATCCCTCATCAAAAGGCACGTTTTATTATGGATTTAACATTAGTAAAATCAAAAATCAATCTTTCTGATTATGATTACAAAAAAGACATTGAAAATCGATTGTTAATGTCTACTTTTTCCACTCAAGATCTAAGCATCTTGGAAGAAATACTATATAGCCCCCTATCGGTTTCAATGTATCAGATAGCTACTAATTTGTCACTTACAGATGATGAATTAGTTCCTTCTCTAAAAAAATTAAGTCAAACAGGGCTGTTCGAAATAGATAATTTTAATATCATTATTAACAAGCAAATGCGCAAATATTATGAATTCCAATTTCTCAAGTTCAATTCACAATTCAAGCCTGATTTAGAATTTTCACAAAACTTATTAAAAAAAGTTCCGATTCATGTTCTTCCTTTTTGGTACTCTATTTCCAAAACATCCGACAATATATTTTATTCAATTATAGAGAAGTATTTAAAAACTCCTTCGATCTTCCAAAAACATATAGAAGACGTGAAATCAGAACATGAACTTTTAAAAGACATCATAGATGAACTATATAAATCAAAAGAATTAAAACTAAAAGCAAAAGACCTTATAGAAAAACATCAAATAACAAGAAATGAGTTAGAAGAAATTTTACTTATTCTAGAATTTAATTTTACAGCTTGTCTTTCCTATGAAAAAAACAATGACCATTATGAGGAAATAATAACTCCATTTTACGAATGGAACGAATATCTAAACCATTTAAAACAGTCAGATATCCCATCTATAACTAACTTAGAAATCAACATTAAAAGAGACGATGATTTTGGGTTTGTAAAAGATATAGTAACTATTTTGAATATGTGTCAAAAGACTCCTCTTAATATCGTTATTAAAAATAACAAACCTTCATTGACTGAAGATGTAATATCTAACATTTGTCAAACAAACAACATTTCAGATAATTATCAATCTTTAAACTCATATTTCAGTGAAATAATCGAAAGGATTTGCTTAATAAAATTTGCTGAAATAAATAATGACAAACTGTTTATAAAAGAAACTGCAAAAGAATGGCTTAGTATGGATATAGAAACAAAAGCTCTTCATTTATACAGACACCCTCTTAATCACTTAACATCTATATCTTTATCAGCACTATACAATGAAGATGCTATAAGAGAAGCTGAAAAATCGATTACAAGAGCTTTTCATAAAGGATGGGTTTATTTTGATGACTTTGTTAAAGCTTCTTTGGCACCTTTAACAAAAGAACAAAATATATTACTAAAACAAATAGGAACTCATTGGACATACAATATCCCTAATTACTCTGAAGATGAAAAAAATATAATCAAATCAGCTATTTTCGAAACTCTTTTTGAAGCTGGAATAGTTAAAATAGGAAAGTTGGATAATAAAGACTGCTTTTGTATAACTAAATTTGGACATCATTTATTCGAATAAAAAACAAGCGGGAAAACGATGAAAAATAACGAATTAGTATCTAATAAAAAAGCGTATCACGACTATGAAATAATCGAAACTTTAGAAGCCGGTATTGAACTTCAAGGAAGCGAAATCAAATCTTTAAGAAACCATGGAGGTTCTTTAAATGAATCTTATATTATTTTAAAAAAACATGAAGTTTTTTTAATCAACAGCTCTATAGCGCCTTATAAATATGGCAATCAATTTAATCACGAAGAAAAACGCTCAAGAAAACTTCTGTTGCACAAATATGAAATAACTAAATTAAAAAAACACACACAAGAAAAAGGCTTTAGCTTAATTCCTATATCATTTTATTTAAAAAAAGGGTTTGTAAAAGTTAAGATTGGAGTAGGCAAAGGAAAAAAACTTCACGACAAAAGATCTTCTATTCAAGAAAAAGAACAAAAACGTTCTATAGAAAGAGCTTTAAAAGGGATTTAAGGTTACCTTTTTTTCTCATAAAAAGCATTGATTATGTTTTTTCTGCAAAATATTTAAATCAACACTTGACTTACTCATAAGGTTTAAATTATCTTGGGACATCTGATATTGTAATTTAAGGGGTTCTCTAGATGAAAGTAGTGATAGCTAAAACAGAACTAGTAGCACTCATTGGCAAGATCCAAAACATAGTAGCTAACAAACCTGCTATACCGATACTTGCAAATATTTTAATCGAGTGCATTGATGGTCAACTTATTTTAACTGCTACAGACTTAACTACGAGCATGCGTTGTTATGCTGAAGCAAAGGTTATTGAAGAAGGCGCTATAGTAATACCAGCCAAAAGATTTTTTCAATTAATACGCGAATTAATATCTCCTCAAATAAAAATCTCAATTTTATCTAATGACATTGTAGAAATAACGTCAGGATCATCGGTCTTTAAAATCAATGGAATCAATAAAAATGAATTCCCTTCTATTCCTGAACTATCTAACAATGCCCAATTATCTATACCATCATTAACTTTGAAAGAAATGCTAGCTAAAACATCTTTTTCTGCAGCAAGAGATGATAGTAGATACGTTCTTAACGGAGTTTTGATCCAAATAAATGAAAAAAAAGCTACTTTTATAGGAACAGATGGAAAAAGATTAGCAAAAGTTACTTCAGAAATAGATTTAGACGCTTCTTTTCAAGGTAATTACATATTACCTTTAAAAGCCGTAGAAGAAATGATTAAGTTATTAACAGATTCATCAAAACAAACAAGTATTACTCTTACACATGACAAGATACAACTTGAATATTCTAACTTAGTTTTAATCACAAAGCTCTTATCAGGTCAATATCCCGACATTGAAAGAGTTATACCTTCTAATTTAGATAATCCAGTTACTTTACATAGAGAAGAGCTTATTACAATATTAAGACAGGTGTCTTTATTCACTTCTGATGCTACTGGATCTGTTAGATTTATTTTTGAAGAAGGACAACTAAATCTTAAAGCAAACAGTTTTGATATAGGAGAAGGAAACGTCAGCATGCCCGTTGACTATAAAGGAGAAAAACTTGAAATAGCTTTTAATCCTTATTTCTTCTTAGATATTTTAAGACATAGCAAAGATGAGGCTGTTTCATTTTATATAAACGACTCTTATAATCCAGGAATAATAACAGATTCTACTTCAGCGTTGTTCGTTATTATGCCAATGAGATTAAACGAGCCTTTAGAAGAAGTTTCTGAAAATGTTTCTGAAAAACCTGTACTTACATAATTTTAGAAATTACTTAAATACACAAATCACATTTACCAAAAACATAAATGTGATTTGTGGTAAAAATGCTCAAGGAAAGACCAATCTTTTAGAAGCTATTTATTTATTAAGTCATGGTTGTTCTTTTAAAGCATCGCAACTATCCGAGTTAATTAATTATGACAGCACATATTTTTACGTTGCAGCTGAATTTATAAAAGATGGTACAACTCAAACAATAAGCATCTATTACAACAAACAAACAAAAAAAATAGAATATAACAATTCTACTTACCAACGCTTTATCGATATCTTTGGAATAATCCCCTCTGTTATCAGCACTCCGACCGACATAGAACTAATAGTAGGATCTCCTTCTGTACGTAGAAGGTTTTTAAATCTCCTCCTAGCTCAAAGCGATCCTTTATACGTATATCATTTAAGCAGGTTCAACAGGGCTTTAAAACAAAGAAATTACCTCTTAAAAAATAATGATTTAGCTCAAATAGAATTTTGGGAACAAGAACTTGCAAAATCAACAGCTTATATAACGCAAAAAAGGCATCTAACCTTATCCAAACTAAATCATTATCTTACGCATATTCTAAAAGAAATAGAAAATGTAATAGATATTAAATATTCACCTTCCATAGGTCTTAGTGATTCAATAAAAAAAATTCAGGAAAACACCTTATATCTTCTTAACAAACACAGAAATAAAGAAAAAAAGCTAAAAGCAACCTTATATGGATCTCATAGGGATGACTTTGCATTTTTATTAAACAACACACCTGCAAAAAACTTTGCTAGTGAAGGACAAAAAAGAACTTTGGCCATAGGCTTGAAATTAGCAGAATGGCAACTTCTATGTAGTTTAACAGAAGAAAAAGTTATAACCTGTATAGATGACTTTGGGATGCATCTTGATACGGATAGACAGAAATTTCTTCATGATTATTTAAAAAATTTATCCCAAGTTTTTATAACAGCACCGATAAGACTATTACCATCTTCTTTAAAAAACTGTGGTTATTTTCACGTTTCAAATGGAAAATTATCTAATTCACCAACATAAGCCTGACCTAACTTATAAGCTGTTTCTTTATTATTATTTCTATCTATAAAAACTTGTGTAATTTTAGAAGCTAATTTTTTTCCTAGTTGAACACCTTCCTGATCAAAAGAATTAATCCCCCAAATAAACCCTTGAAAAGCAATTTTATGCTCATATAAAGCTAATAAAGCTCCCATTGTAAAAGCATCTAGTTTTTCACCTAAAAGCAAGCTACTTGGTCTATTACCTGGAAAACATTTATTAGGATTATCATCATTTTTACCAGTTGCTAAAGCAATAATTTGAGCGAATAAGTTAGAGAGTAATTTTTCTTGAGATGTTGTACTTTCTACAGTAAGGTCTTTACCATATTGCGACTCTTTAAACCCTATAAATTCTAAAGAAATGACATCAGTTCCTTGATGAATCAATTGGTAGAAAGAATGTTGACTGTTAGTTCCAGCTTCACCCCAAATAATAGGACCTGTTGAAAAATCCACAAACTTACCTTCTACAGACACCCTTTTTCCGTTTGATTCCATATCACATTGTTGCAAATGCGCAGTAAATCTAACTAGAGCCTGTGAATAAGGTATTATAGCAACTGTTGGGAGTTTTAAAAAATTTCTATTCCAGACACCTATTAAAGCACTTAAAAGAGGAATGTTATCTTCAATGTTACTGCTTAAAGCAGCTTTGTCCATTTTATTAGCACCTTTCAAGAACTCAAAATAATTATCAAATCCAATAGCAAAGCTAAGCATCACGCCCCCAACCATAGACGATACAGAATACCGCCCTCCTACATAATCCCATATATAAAAACTAGCTAAATAATTATTAGGATCATCCATGGGACTTCCCTTTCCCGTCACAGCAACGATATGATCTTTAGGGTTAAGATTATGTTTTTTTAAAGCAGCAATAGATAAAGATTCGTTTGTTAATGTTTCTAGAGTCGTTCCTGATTTTGAAACCACAACAAAAAGAGTTTTCGAAATATTAATATTTCTTAAAACATCAGCCATATCATCGGGATCAACATTAGATACAAAATAAACAGACTTATTTGGTTTACTATAAGCTTTCAAAGCTAGATAAACAGCTCTAGGCCCTAAATCAGAACCACCGATACCTATTTGAACAAGAGTATCAAACCTATTCTCACTATCACATTTTTTCATAAAATCTTTTAATTTCAAAACTTCTTGATAAGCCAAGTCAGCCGCCTGCTTAGCTTTTTTAGATAAATTTCGATCTTCAAAAAAATCTCTCATGGCAGTATGTAATACAGATCTATTTTCACTATCATATCCGTTGATCTTATTAATTATTTCACCATCTTGCATTTTTTTCATTTTTTCAATAGCTTCACTCTCTTTTGCAAGCTCTTTTAAAGCTTGCAAAGTGTCATCTGTTAGCAGTTCTGATGAATAAAAATACTTAAAACCTAGACTTTGAATCTTCATTTTTTTGATTCGATCTATACTAAAAACCCCATCTACAGTTAAATCTAAAGGCTCTTTAGCTAGGTTTTTCAATGCAACTGTAGCTTTATAACAATCAAACATGCTTTCATCCTTTTTCACTTACTTAAAAAACATGTTATAAAGTAAACAGATTCAGATTGCAATAAAGAAGCAAACTTAATATACTTAAAACTTCATTTGATCGGGGTATAGCGCAGTTTGGCTAGCGCGGCTGGTTTGGGACCAGTAGGTCGGGGGTTCAAATCCCTCTACCCCGATTTGTTTAAATCTTCTTGTAATTGAGTAAAATAAGATATTAATTTTTCCATTTCTTTTTCGTCCATCCCTTCATGACCGTCTATAAACCTTTTAAATTCAGCCTCATATTGAGCAAAATGCTCACCAAATACACCACCTTCTTTTTTTGCAAAATCACTTAATTGATCGAATTTTTTCTCGATTTTTTTATGTTTTTTATCACCCCATTCTTCTTTAGGATGACTAAAAGTATTTTGAAGAAAGTTTAACTCTTTTATAAGTAAGTTCTTATTATTGTCAGGTGATACACCCATATATTCCTCCTTATTAACAATACCCTTCTATTGTTAATTATAATAAAACAATATTATTAATTGATACTAACTAATAAAATTAATTTTAATTAATTTTAGAAGCCAACAATTATCATTTAATTATAAAGACTTATATAAAAGAATGTTTTTTCTAAGATTTCATTAAATACTGATAAGAACTATCTAATGCATCAAAGCTTTTCGTTAACACTGACAATCTTAATTCTTCAAGATTAGGGTAAATAGCACTTTTTAAAGACCTTTTTATCTCTTTTCCAAGATCTGACTTCGGATCTCCATAATTATAAAGCCAATTATCTTCCCTTAAGACCTCTAACGCTTCTAACTCACTATCTCCATTCCTAATAACCAAAGGTAAAACTTTGGTGTTCTTTAAAAAAGAATTAACCTTATCTACTAAAGACCCTTTTATATAAGAAGAAGGCTCTACTTGTAAAATACCTGAAAAAAGTTCACTAGATAAGGAAAAATTATCACTATTAACATCATGAAAACATAAAGCTTTTACTTGATCGTGATTTTTATACCCAGCTTGCAAATCGAGTAAGATCACTTCTTCTGCAAGAAAAGCAAAGTTTTTTAAAACATGAGAAAATGTTATATTAGACCAAGTTAACTTATGTCCACCGAAGAAAAGTCCTTTAGGATGAGAGTACTGTCCTAAAGCTATTGTTTTTTTTATTAGCTCTTTTTCATCATCTTTTAGATTTTCTTTTTTATCCCAATTGTGAATATGCAAAACATTGAAAAACGAACTAAATGTATCATTAACAGGAAGCTCTTTATCAAAAGAAATAAAGTTACGGTTTAGATCTATATTATCTTCATTTTCTCTACGAATATGTGACAATCCATATGGATTAATAGCATGGACAAATAATATTCCAACATTTTCATTGATAGAAGATTTTAGTTTTTTTAAGAATGTAGTTTGAATTGCTGAACCTACAATCCCTTCAATACCGTAAACACCAGATACAATAATCAATATTTTTTTTGCATTTCTATTCCCTGTATAAGCTACGTCGGTAAAAAGACATTCATTATTAGGTCCTGTAAGCAAATGCTTATACGGAAAAATATTTGCTCCAGCCATTAAAGCGGCTTTAATAAATTTATCTCTAGCTTCCAGATAACTACTGGAAAAATTTTCTAAAATATTCATGTAAAAATTTTTTTTAAAAAAAGTTTAATTCATATATCATTTATAAGAAAGAGTTAAATCTCTAAATATAAAAAACTATACTTCACAAAAGTTAATATTTGTTATTTAAAAATTGCAAATACTTGATAGATCTTTGTTTATTTTTCCAAAGAGAGCAAAAATAAGAATCTCCATAATCATCCCAAGAGGTTATATAAAAAGGGGTTTTATGTAGAGGACTCCAACTTTTAGAGTCTAATAAAATAGAAAGTATCCTTTCAACAGAACAATCATCGTCTGTTGCTATAGTAAGATTTCCATTTAATTTTACTTTTTCAGACATTTTTTTTATAAAATCATCTGTTAATAAAAGGTGCTTTTGATGTTTTCTTTTTGGCCAAGGATCTGGGAAATTAACAAAAACGTCATTAATACTATCATCCATTAAATAATAATCAGCAAAAGTTCTACCATCTCCTAATACTACAAAAAGATTTTTTAAGTGTTCATTATGAGCTTTCACCCAAATTTTACGAGCCCTATCAAATCTCATTTCCACTGCAAGCCAGTTAATATCTGGGTATTGTTTGGATTTTTCAACTATCCACTGACCGTTGCCACTACAAAATTCTAAATTTACTTTATTATCATTTCCAAATATCTTTTCAGAAGATAGTAAAGGAAATTCCCATAAATCATGTTTATCATAATGATTAGGAATATAGAGAAGTTTATCTAAAATAACAGGTTTTCTATCTTCCCATTTAAAAGGAATAATAAGGTCTTTTGCTTTCATAACTCCAATAATTATAATAAAAAAGCAAATTCATATCTATTGAAAGGTTAATTTTTTAAATCAAAAAATTTTATTTTTCATGTTTTTGTTGAATAATTCATAAACAAATTGGTATTTTCTATTTTAGGTAAGAATGATTAGACAAAGGATAATAATGAAAACGTCACTTTTAATTTTAACTTTTATGAGTTTAACAGTATCATCATTAGCAAATGAAGATCTTTCTGAAAACATATCTAAAGTCGAAATGACATCTCAAGAAAATGAAATAACAGACTTAGAAACGTTAGAATATGCAGAACAAAAAAAATTAAGTTCATCAGATGAAATAGCTTTAGATCAAGAACTTTTTGAAGAGCAAAATCAACAAACGACGGTACTTCCAAGACAAATTTTAACATCTTCTTTAAACTTCAAAGAAATTTTTTTAGCATCTCCTGTGATTTATACTATTTTAATCTTAATGTCTATATCATCAGTTGTAATATGGCTATACAGCCTATTTACATTTAGGACTAAAGATATTATGCCTAAACAATCTATTGAAGACATAAGAAGCCATCTTATTGCTAAAAACTACGATGATGCAGCTTTCTACTGTCAAAAGAAAAATACAATTTTAACAAGAATGATAGCATCAGGTATAAACTCACGACATTATGGAACTCAACTAATGTTTGATTCGATGAAATCCGAAGGAAAAAGAGCTACTATTTCAATATGGCAAAAACTCTCTATATTAAATGACGTTGTATTAATAGCTCCTATGTTAGGGTTATTAGGAACTGTTATTGGAATGTTTTACGGATTTTATAATATTAACAGATCAATGGACAGCATAGCTTCTTTATTTGATGGTTTAGGGATAGCTGTAGGAACTACTGTTGCAGGTCTAATCGTAGCTATTTTAGCAATGATATTTTATACAACCTTAAAATATCGTCTTACTAAAATCCTTAGCTTAGTAGAAAACGAAGCTTATGATATTGGCAATCTTATCGATATTAAATCTAAAAAGAAATAGGGTACAAGATGAGTCTTATTCCTGAAAAAAAGTTAATAAAAGAATTGACCTTCAATCTAGCACCTATGATTGATTTCCTTTTTATTATGTTAGCTTTTTTTGCAACTTTAGCTGTTTCAAGAGCTGCATTATACGATTCAAAGTTAGACCTTGTTCAAGTAAGCAAAGACAGTTCCAGCACACTAGTTACAGATGTAAATGATATTTATCAAATAAACTTAAGCATATCAAAAAACGGTGAATATAAGTGGATAACTGAAATCAAAGATTACCAAATGGAATCAATAGATAATATACAAAAAGAATTACATCACCAATACAGGTTAGGTCTTCTTCCTAAGGACAAGTCAAAAACACATCTTCTTCTACATATCGACAAAAATGCACCATGGCAACCAATAGCTCAACTTATTCACAATATTAAAAAAATGGGATTTGAAGCTCATCCAATCTATGAACCAGAGAATGAGAATTTTATAAGATGAAAGATAAAGAGATAGAAAAGTTCTTACAAGTTAAAGAAGATGTTTTAAACAGATTAGAAGACATTCGTTTTGGTATAATTGAATGTGAAGACAAAGGGATGGAAGATCTAGATAGCGTCCTATACAATGAAATGTTAAACCTTATACAAGAAGCTGAAACAATAGATAACTATGAAGAATTATCAATGGTTATCATAAGAGCCCAAGCGATAGAAAAAAACATCGACACCTGGATTGCTAATCAAGGTGGAGACACTCTTAATATTAACTGGCCAGAGTTTTAATTTTGAAAAAAAGATAAAACAATAGCTGTAGCTTGAGCAACATTTAACGAATCTATTTTTCCTTTCATAGGTATATATATTTTATGATCAGACAATTTTTGTATTAAATGTTGTACACCTATTCCTTCTGATCCCATAACTAAAAGAGTTTTATCGGGAAAATCAAAATCATAAATGCTTTGAGCTTCTTTATCTATTTTTGTAACTATAACTTCAAAATCATTTTCTTTAAATTTCTTAATAGAATCAGCCAAATTAGAAACTCTAATGAGATCAACAAGTTCACTTGCCCCTGAAGCTGCTTTTGTAACAGTAGGAGTAACTGAGCACCCTCTATTTTTTGAAAAAATAACAGCATCTACAGCAAAACACTCAGCAGATCTTATTAAAGTACCAACATTTTGAGGATCAAATATATTATCCAACATTAAAACAATAGATTTTTTTTGATGTTCAATTTTCTTAAAAAAATCTTTCAAGTCCAAGTAATCTCTTTCTTTCAGAAGAATTGCTATACCTTGATGAGAGTCTGTATTTACAAGCTGAGATAAATATTGTTTTTGAACTATTTTATAAGGAATATTGTCTTTTACTTCTTTTAAAAGATCCAAATTTTCTTTTGTAAGATAAATCGTTTTTATTCGATCAGATCTATGTAAAATAACTTCTTTCGAAGAGTTTTTCCCAATTAAATAATTCAAAATGCAATCCCCGCCGTTATAAACCCGCTAATATACCACCATCTTGAAACATATCTTCTCAATGAATTCTCTTGTGTCATTGTTTCAAATTTTTCATAAGTATAATTTCTTATATAAGAAGAATAATATTGAAAACGCCCCCCTATTCCAAGCCTAAATTTATCTGAAATTCCGTAAGAAGCTGATATTTTACCTACGTGACCATAAGCTTTTATATCATCTGCATGGAAATTTTCCATAATATCCGCTAAACGATCTTCACTACCATAATATCTTCGATATGACGCTTCAGCTTTATTATCTACTTTCATCCAGTGAAACATATAGTTGGCTTTTAAAATAACTTTATTATTGGGATTAATTTGCAAACCACCACCAATTGTAGGTCCGTACCAAACCTGCTTAAGTCTCCTTCTATTCATAGAAAATACTATAATAGAGTCATCATCATAAATATTATCACTTACAGTCAATGAGAGTGGTGATGGATTGTCAGTGTAAATAATTCTCCACCAAGAAGAATATCCTAATTTAGGTATTAAAATAAGCTTAGTAAACCTTTCTGGGGTTAAATTAACAAGCATACCTATAACACCTTCAGCATTCCAATCATTTCCTCTAATCACATTATAAGATGCTTTAAAATCATCATTAGTAAAAGATTGATTAGCGTACTTTTGATGCATATCTCCATTTATTAATCCGCCATATCCACCTTCTATTTCTAAATAAAAATCTCTTGTAATAGATCTTATAAGAAGATTTGATTGCCAATATTGAAGACCTTTGTACGTTTCTTTATACTCTAAAAGCTCCAAATCATCATCAGTTAAAGACTTCCAATTTAAATAATCTTCTCTATATCCGGTTTCGATTTCGAAGGTAACAGGTTCTGTGATAGTACAAAATAAAGGTATTAAACAGCCTAAAAATAGTAAAAACAGCTTTTCTTTCATGAATTACCTCAATTGTGGTATAAGGATACAACACGGGTTTATTATGGTGCAACATGTCTATTAAAGAAGAAAAAAGAAAGATCCTTAAAGAACGAATGATAAAATTGAATATTTTAGAAAAAGACATTGAAGAAAAGTTTATATTATCTAGTGGAAAAGGAGGACAAAAAGTTCAAAAAACACATAACTGTGTTTACATAAAGCACATTCCATCTCAAATAGCAGTTAAATGTCAAAAAGACCGTTTAAGAGAAAATAACAGATATTTTGCAAGAAAAGAACTTTGTGATAAATATGAAGAATGTATACTAAACCAAAAGACAAAAAAACAAATTCTTGTAAAAAAAAAGGCTAAACAAAAAAAAAGAAGACAGAAAAAAAGCAAACAAAAACACTTAAATCAGAATGACGAAAAAGAATAAATTATACAGACAAAAAGAAGACAAGGTTCTAGCTGGTGTATTAAGCGGCTTAGGATATTATTTTAAAATAGATCCTAATCTTTTAAGGTTAGCTTTTGTCTTTATATCTTTTTTTGGACTTTTTGCTATCTTGGCATATATAGTTCTTTGGTTTGTAATTCCGTACACACCTAAAGACTATCATCATACTCCTTATAGAGTATTTCATAAGTCACAATCAGATAAAAAAATAGGTGGAATTTGTGGAGGTTTAGCTGAATATTTCAAACTAAATTCAATTCTTGTAAGGATAGTTTTTTTAGTTCTTGGATTTATAACAGGAATCATTCCACTTGTAATTATTTATTTCGTGGCATGTATTTTATTTCCTTATAAAACTAAAAAAGATATCGATATAGAAATCGCGAAAAGATAACTAAACAGGATTCTCTCTTTTTCTCCAGTAATTCAAACCATAATCATATGTCAGCTCTTCATCTACCTCAATATCTTCGATAGCTTTTAAAACTATATGCATAGTATTTGCAAAAAAAACAGGAACAGCTACTAAGTTTGGAGTATAGCTATGATTAACAAATCTTGTAAAATTGCCGCAAAATTTAGCATTAATAGTAAATGGTGTTTGAACTTCATGTCCTATATAATACTCAAAACAATAAGAATTTTTCTTTATCATTTTCTTTTTTCTTTTCGTAACAATGCCAGTATATTCTCCTACATATGTTCCTTTTGCTATTTTTCTTTTTGCAAACACTCCGTATTCTTTAACATGATCAACCCATTTAATAGCAATAAAGGGCAAAGATCCTTTTAAAAGCATATCTTCCAAATAAAATCCAAGCCATTTTTGTTCTCTATCAATAATATTATTCTTTATGCCTTTATGACATAAATTTTTAATTGTTTTAGAATTTTTTTCATTTTCAAAAACAAGTATAGGTAGATAGTTAATACCTGTTTCTTTTTCCAAATCTTTTATCTGAATTTCTTTTAAACCATTTTTTTCAAACAGAATTTTTTTTAACTTATAATCTTTTATAAGATCACTCATATGCTCTTGAACAAAAAAACTTGCATCTGATTTTCTTTTGAAACTAAAAAAAGACATGACTGTTATCTAACCCAAAAATCTTTTCCATAGTCTATTGTCAATTGATCTCCCACTTTAATATCTTTTAAAGATAAAAAGATCATTCGAATAAATCCATTATAAAAAACGGACCTAACATCGAGATTAGGATTAATATTATGGTTTAAAAAACGAAAGCAATTACCTTTCTTAGATGCATCAATTGTATACTTTTGAAAAACCCCTCCTTCAATAGGATATTTCAAACAGTAATGATTAACTTTTAAAGAAGCTGAAGATCTTTTTTTTAAAACTCCGGCAAACTCCCCTACAAAGCTATTTTTAGCTATATTCTGTTTAGCAAAGAGACCATAACCTAAGTTTTGATTAGTTGATTTTATATCAACATTTGCAAAATAAGCAGCATCTAACTCTTTAGAAAAAAAAGATCCTAACCATTTCTGCTCTTTAGAGAACATTTTTTTTTCATCTAACTTTTTACAAAGATGCAAAATTTCAGCAAAAATACTGATCCTTTCAAAGGTTAAACAAGGCAAATACTTAACATTAAATTCTTCTAAAGAATTGTTATCCTGATAATTTCCTAAAAAACTTTTCAAAAACATTTTTCTGTTTAAAGCTTGAGCTAATGTTATAGGGGTAAGTCCGAATTTATTTGCTTGATGAAGAATCTTTTTATCAAAACTAGATTGTAATAAAGATGTGTTATTTTCTAACACAGCCAGATGTAGAAAATTGTTCTTATATAAGTCTTTGAAATTACTATTACGTTTTAATAAATTTGATTTATTAAAAAAAACATATAAGTGATTTATAAAACGTTTAATCATTACAGTGCAATTTGATAAGAATTATACTCTTTGTTCAATATTCCTAAGAAAAAGAATTCTTTCACCTTGTTTATTAAAGGTATCTGTCATCTCAATAGTTTGTCCTGGCATAGGACTTACCTGAAAATGCACGTTATTATTAATCCTAGGACTTAAAAACCTTTGCGTAACAGCTTGAGTTAGCATATTAAAGGCGAAATATAATATAGCACCAGCAGCTATTTTTTGTCCTATTGAGGTATTCAGCATTGAAAATCCATAGTTTGCTAAATCTTTAGCTTCTTCTAAGGTGCCTTTCAAAACAGGTATAACAGAATCTGTTATAGAAGAACCATCTGTTTCTGGCAACGAAGGTTCTACAGGATCTTGTAAATAGCTATAACTTTTTTGAGTGTCATTTGAAGGGTGACTAACTTCATCAACAAACATATCATCTCCTAGCAAAGAATTTAAAGATTCAAGAGGATTTAATACTAAACCTGGAATTAACAAATGCAAACCTCCCATATTAATAATAACTCCTTTACAACATAAACCTTGATAAGGCAAACATGATAAACAATTTACACTAATAAATCAATCTAATCAGCAATCTTTTTAACTTTCAGATAGCTCTTGAAAAGAGCGTACATAACAATACTACCTAACATCAAAAAAGTGCCATAATAAATAATTTCTTCACCAGATCCCATAATTGCCCAAATTGCAAAAATAGACCCTAAAAAGGTAATAACAATTTTACTTTTTCGGACTGTTTCGATCTAAAGGAATTTTGAACAAATTAACTAAAAAATTTTTAATTTGAGGAAAACAGTTCTTTTTATGCTGATTTCGTGTGATTTT
>Ga0233447_1000866_pt1 | contig 29393 bp, 32 predicted proteins | sample SI_124_October20_3_FD_183014 | JGI IMG/M metagenome (GOLD analysis project Ga0233447, IMG submission 183014) | Seawater microbial communities from Saanich Inlet, British Columbia, Canada - SI_124_October2016_135_MG | ecosystem: Environmental > Aquatic > Marine > Inlet | place: Canada: British...
TGTTGTTTTAATAAAGATATTTTCTCTTCGTCTGTCAAATAAAATTTCATACATATAATTTACTCTTTATAGAAAGTTTTTGAAAAGTTATTTTTTAGATTTCATTCGAGAGAGGTATATATCAGACAAATTCCAGGAGACGCTTGTTCTACATGCGGAAAAGCATACAAAGAGGGTGAAGCATATCATTTAGATATAGAAACCGGCAACTATTCTTATTGCGTAAAGTGCTTTAATTCGTCAGACAAACTCCGTCCCAAAACTATGGTTCTACATGGAATAAAACCTCACCATCATCATGAATCAGAATATCCTACTTTAACCTTATCTTCTAAAAACGTTATTAAACTTAGAGAAGAAGAATCACCTTTTTACCTTAAATCAACCATGTTAATTGGTATAGGGATTCCTATTATAATACTTTTAGGAAGAATTTTTTTTTCTTAATAAAGGATAAACACCATCTATCTCTAAGAAGTTAAGCAAAAAAAATTTAATTTTATTTTCTAATAATACATAATCTATCTCAATAAATATAAAAAGAACGGTTTATATGAGTTTATCACCATTAGATTCTTCCCATATTACAGGATATGGAAAACTATGGGAAAGCAACGCAAGAACATTACTGAAAGATCATTCTATGAAAGTTTCATTTTCTTCCGATAGCAAGAAATTTACAATATTAGGAAGTTCCCATTTATCTAAACAAGACCTACAAAAAATCTTTGATGAAAATATTTATATCTGCTGGAAACCACATATTTTAGATAAAACTGACTCACTCGGAAATTACGAAGTAGAGCTAAAGCCAGACATAAATCCAACTATATTAGAACAAGCTAGCTTATCCCTTAAATCTCTTCAAAAAAAACAAGACCCTTATAGTTCAATTGGAATTGTAGATTTAGATGAAAATCCTAAAGTTGAATGGGGTTTATTTAACCCCCCCCCACTATGGAAGATATTTTTATAGTATCGGAACTAAAGAATGGAAATTTATTGACTAAACCTTCTTCAATCCATCTTAATAAATGATTATCCAAGCCTGAAACTGAAAGCACTCTTTGCTAAAAAAATATTTAGCCATGCCTCTATCTTAAAGCTTCTTTAGTTTTGTTTAACAAAATTTTATTGTTATTCACCGTTTAAAAACAACACCTTTGCAGCATGTAAATTTATATTTAAATTAAGATTACAGAACTTTTAGATAAATAATTGCAAATAAGGCTATTACACCAAAAAGCGTTACAACATTTAGTTTGATTAATTCTTTTTGTGAAATAACTTAATTATGTAGTACAATATTACCATTAGAAAAATAAAAAAAAGTTTATTTATGTTAAATTGTTTTATCTACAATTCTTTGCACATAAACTAAAGGAATAATAGAAGTAGATGAAGCTTCAAAAATGCTTTTATTAATAAACTCCATAGTTCTTTGAACATCATCATTTGGAATACCTACAATATTTCCATTAACATCTACTCCAACAATTAATTTCCCACCTTTCTGATTACAAAAACCTATGATAGTTTTAATGATTTGATCATTATCAGGAATTTTTAGTTTAAACTCTAACTTAGACGATTCTTCTACTGGATATTTCATATTTATTACCTAAAATTTATGTATCACTCATTTGATAAACATAAGACATTCAAGATTAAAAACATGCAGGAGACCTGAGAAGGTCTTCGAACTTTTCCATGGAGAAAATTTGGCAATCTCCTAGAGGAATTAATGAGTTTAGCAGCTTAAACTCATATTTTCTTGACCCGCCTTATAAATACCTGATATAATTAAGGGGAGGTTTATAAAATACAGGAATATTTCACATGAAGTTTATTTACAGAAAGATAGAGAAACGCTTTAAGAAGGCGCTAGATCGGAAAAAGAGTATATTACTGCTAGGTCCGCGCCAAACAGGAAAAACAACTCTTGTCAAAAACCTTAATGCAGATCTCTATATTAACCTGGCCCGACCGGCTACCCGCCAGATATACGAAAAAGACCCGGGACGACTTACTCGTGAAGTAGAGGCTATGCCATCCGAACTTCCTTTGGTGATTATAGATGAAGTCCAGAAGGTTATGCCACTATTAGACGCTGTCCAAGATTTAATTGACTCACAAGTTGCGCAATTTATATTAACAGGATCATCAGCACGAAAACTCCGGCGCAAAGAAGATGCAAATCTACTGCCCGGACGAGTCGTCATATTGCGCATGGATCCATTACTTATTAGTGAAATGACAACATTGTCTCCATCAATAGAAGAATTGCTTCTCTATGGTTCGCTACCACAAGTTATTTTGGAAGAATCAACGGAGAATCGGGAAGAAGATTTATTCTCCTATGTCACAACCTACTTGGAAGAGGAGATCCGCTCAGAAGCGTTTGTCAGAAACATTGGTGCTTTCAGCAACTTTTTAAAACTAGCAGCTCTTGAATCTGGCTCTATCAGCAATTTCCATAAGCTATCACAGGATGTTGGGGTATCAAATCCAACCATAAGCGAGTATTACCAGATTCTTGTGGACTGCCTTGTGGCTGAGAGAATAGAAGCCTTGTCACAGTCGCATACGCGAAAGAAACTGATCAAGTCTCCTAAGTTTTTGATCTATGATCTAGGCGTTCGGCGGATCGCAGCAGGAGAAGGGAGAGACATTCCCGACAAGTATATGGGTAATCTCTTTGAACAGTGGGTAGGCCTTGAATTGCTGCGCCTGATGAGAACAGCTCCACAGAAAAGCTCATTGCTATTTTGGCGTGATCAGGCTGGAGTTGAGGTGGATTGGATTGTTGAGAAGGAAAATCACTACACACCGGTCGAGGTAAAGTGGACGAAAAACCCCAGTTCGCGAGACGCACGACATGTCCAAGCTTTTATTGAAGAATATTCTAATAGTTCTCGAGGTTATGTGATTTGTCGAATTCCTCAAGCGCAGAAGTTAACTGATACTGTAACCGCTCTTCCATGGAGAGAGTTACACAAGATACTAGAGGATCGACAATAATCAAAAAATTAACAGTATATTTCTTGTTTTCAAAATACAGGAGACCTTTCTCCCCCAAAAAAAGAAATTTTTCTATGCTTATAAATGATGAAAGTGAACAATTGGAAACTCTTGTAAAAGAAAATATTTCTATAGAGGGATTGTTTCGATCTAAATCCATTTAGAGATAATAGGTAAAAAAATCTCTGATCGGAGTTTAAATCACTCTTTTTATTTTGATTTCATATAATTTTTGGTGTTTTCAATGTTACAAACCGAAAAATTCATTCTATTTGGACACACCTCTCCATTAAGAAAAACAAACATTTGTAGTATTTAATACAACAAGTTGCTTGCATAAAAGCTGCAAACTGATTCTTAGCAACTCCTCGATAACGAACTCCTCTTTCTCTTTGGGAAAATACTCTTTCGTATGGAGAACGAATTCCACTATACCAACGATCTAAATCTCTGTTTTTACCTTTCATGTTATTTTTTTTGATCGCAGCAAGATGTTCTCCTCTTGTTTTTGCTATCATTGGAGCAGGATTTATACAATATCCCTTGTCAAGAAAGGTTGCTCATTGGCTAGGGCATACATGCTTATATCCTGATGCATCGGTAACATTAGCCGGAGTTATAGCAACCTTATTAATCAAACCTGTTTGCATATCAATACTAGTATGTTGTTGATAGCCATACCAGTATTTATCTTTGCCCTTACAACCAATTTTTGATCGTCTATCTGCAGAAAATTTAGAAACATTTTCATTGTTCAATTTTTCATATTTTTCAGATATAGCTTTATCTCTTTCTTCCCACAAATTAACTTTAGCTATCAAATGAGTTGCATCTACAAAACTGAAAACCTCGTTCATAAGACCATGTTTTTTAAGTTGGTTTCTAAGATCTTCAAAAATTTTAGATAGAAGATTTGTTCCTATTTTCTTACGTGTTTGACAAAACACAGAATGGTCAGGTGTATTATCTCTTAAATTAAATCCACAAAACCATTTGGCTGAATTATTCTCTTCAATAAATCTTTCCGGTCCTCAACAGCCCCATCAGGTTAAGATCATATCAGTTTCTGAAGGCATTGTTTCTGATAATGACAATTCCAAACTGGGCATTCATATTCGTGGCCTTATCAATGAAATCTATTTAGACGACTTGAAAAAGAAGACTGTCAGAGGATTGGAGGGTCAAAAGTTACGAGGATTCAGTACAGGCGAAAGCGTTTATGGTTACAGGTCTCATCCAGTGGGTGAATTGCGCCTGAATAAAAAAGGTCAGCCCAAATATGAGGGTAAAGTTCATAAAATCTATGAAGAAGAAGCAATTATTATCAGAAGAATTTACAAGGATTTTATCAATGGAAAAAGTATTAATGCCATTGCCAAAAACCTGAATGAAGAAAAAATTCCCACCAGAAAAAATAAATCATCAGGTTGGAATACATCAACTATCAGCCGCATTTTAAAAAATGAAAAGTATGTCGGCAAATGGGTATGGCGAAAATGGAAAAATGTCATGGATCCCAGTAGTGGCAGAAAGAAAAAGGTGGCAAGGCCTGATAGCGAACGCATGGAATTTGAAAAACAGGAACTGGCCATTATTGACAAAGATGTGTGGAAAAAGGCCCAAAAACGCTGGACAGAACTTGATGGCAGCTGGCCAATGTCAAAAGTAACTCCCCTCACTTCCCTGCCGGCAAAAAGCTATATCTATGCCAATCCAACCCATTTACTGGCAGGGCTGATGAAATGCAAATGCTGCGGTGGCACCATGGTTCAGGTTGGTGGCAAAGGAGGCGGTTACTATGGCTGCTATAATGCCAAAAGAAAGACCTGCAAAAACAAGCTGCTTGTGTCTCGCAAAAAAGTGGAAGAATTTATCATCAGGGATCTGAAATCAAAGCTTCTGACCCCTGAAAATATCGAGTATGTCTATAAAAATGTCGAAAAGGAAGTGGAAAAGAGTCTGAATAGTGTGCCGGAAGAACTCAAGCAGAAACAGGCCCAGGCCGAAAAGATCCGGATGGAGCTGCAAAATCTGCTTAGGTTTATCAAGGCCGGCAACTTCTCAAAGGTTGTATCAGAGGCTATAATGGATGCTGAAGGCAGGCAGGAAAAGCTAAATAGCGAGATGCAAGCCCTGGAATTTCAGCGAAAAGGGGCCTTTAGCAGCCCACCCCGGGAATGGATCGACTGGCGACTGGAGCAGTTTCGGGAAACGCTAGACAAGAACACCAAGGCATCGGCAATGGCATTAAAAGATTTACTTGGAAAGATCGAGATGGAACCGGTTAATGGGGAAAGCGTTTTTTCAAATGGGCAGCTATTGCAAACAAAGCCCCATTACATAGCCCATTCCAACATCGAAACCCTTGCTCTATTAGATCAAGAGAACAAAGGTGTGAATTGGTTGCAATGGCGGACGAAGTGGGTACCAATTCGTACCATTTCAATTATTAAAATAAAAATCAAATTACAATAAAAATGCTTCCAACTTTTTTATCATACTAAAAAAAAGGGCTTTATTCCAATTTTCAATAAACTTCCGATCCTCAGCCTTTAAAAATGCTTCGATATCTAAACGAACAGTTTTCCAATCTATTTCATTTATTTTTAATTGAAGATTTTCAACCAGCCAATCTTTATTTACAATAATTTTTTTTCCTCTAAATGGACCTGCTTGAAATAATGCATTAGAGAGCAAATTATAATTTATTTGAGTTTTTTTCGAAATATACCATAAAAAATCAAACCAGTCTCTACCCTTAATATATTTCCTACAAAGAAGTGAATGACATTTACCTGCAAATAAACTTGGCATATCCTGACACAATACAGAAAAAGGATATGGATAATCCAAATAATGAGTTTGATATGAAGAACCGTTAGGAGGGTTTATATCAATTTCCAATTTAATCTTTATTGACTGCTTATCTGAAGGTAAAAAACCATGCTGCAGCTTCAACACCTTAGCAAAAGAATTTTCTTTGAGAAAAGCTCTTTTTATAACACCTTCAACTTGTGAACGATCTAAAACTTCTAAAGTAAGACCAAAAGAAGCAAATTCTAATTCGACCGCTTTTAAATATTGCTCCCAACTAAAACATTTTTCTGTTTTAAACAATATGAAATCTAAATCTTCAGAAAATCTTTTTAATCCATAAAGAATCCTTAAACAAGTTCCCCCTTGAAATGCTCCTTTTTTAAAAAACTCACTCCTAGCAAGTCCGCAAAGAGCTATTTCCTGACAAATCTCTTTTAAAGCATTAATTTCTTCCTGTTTTGTTTTAGGCTGATATTCCTTTAATCTACTTTCAACAATATCTAAACTCATCTTCTTAAATCCTTTACCATAATTTTTAAAACATTTTTCACTCTTGTATTAGGATAAGTCCTAGCTAATATTTCTAATAAATTCAAATCCGAATTTTGGATAAGATCCAATTCAATTCTTAAATCATTAGAAAAAGCAATAACATTCGGCCAACTTCTTTTTTTTAAATAAATATAATCAGCTATTGCCTTCCAAGGATCTGCTATAAGTATATTTGTTTTATCTTCATTATTATAAATAGAAGAAACCCCAATATGAAAAACTGTTATGGGAATGTTATAATAAATAAATGTCCCTAAATAATTTTCAAATTTATTAGATCTTTTAGAACATGCACTTGTTATAATTGGAACGGATTCTGGTATCCAGCCATGAAAACTTAATGCTGATTCCATACTTATATATGAAGGGCCATATAGTAATGCAGCAATTTCAAAAGCTTCAGGTTTTTTCTTTTGAATTTTTGCTGTAATTAAATAGAAATCTCTTTTTAATCTAATTAAAGTGCCTTCTTTAACAGCTCTTTTCAAAACCGCATGCATTGAATCTGAAGTTCTATTTAATATAGGCCTTAAATCACCTGAAGATATATAAGGCTTAGGCCATTGATCTAAGATATTAAACAATATTTTTTTCATAATAATGTCACTTTTTGACAACTTCTTACTTAAATATAGTATTTTAAACATTATTACGCAAGCAACTGTCATAAAATGACAACTTTACGTCGAAAATGCGAATCTTAAATCACTAAACATTAAAGACTTCGGAGGAGGTGGGTACCAATTCGTACTTTATCACTTTTGCCTGTTAGGATTAAAATTACTATGAATGAGAATATCCCTCTGTATCAAAAGTTAGCTCCGAAGATTAGGAAATTGAAAGCTTTGGGAATGAATAACCCCGCGGCAAGCCGACGGGGTATCTAATAATGGTCTAACGTTAGAATAACCTCAACTGTCCATTCTCAGAATTTTTTCCTTGATTTTTGACATATCTTTGGACAACCTCCCATCCTCCTCGTTCTCCAATAGTTGCAACATAGTAGCCATCCGTCCAAAACTCTCCTCCCCACAATTCTCTTTTTATTTCTGGAAAGGCCCTAAAAACCTCGCGCGCGGTGATGTTTTTGAACTTTCTCACTACCTCTCCAATGCTATATTTGGGATGGAAAGAACACAGAATATGAATATGATTTTTATCACAACCAATTTGCTCAAATTCGATCTCGTATCTTTCGCTGATTTCAGAAGCTACTCGTAAAATCTCTTTTTCAATACCAGGGACAAGCAACGCTTTTCTATACTTCACAGGAAAAACAATATGATAATGCGTTTGATAAGCACAATGGTTTGATTTTTTGACTTCCATGCCAAAGAGTATACTTGAAAACCTACGGTTTTCAACCTTTCCCTTCAGATCACCCGTGGCAAGCCACGGGGAATATCAAGTTCAAACAGAATTGAAGGAGAAAACTTACCGACCTCAACCTGTTAAGAGAGTCTATATTCCGAAACCGGATGGAAGATTACGTCCTCTGGGAATACCAACTATTAAAGATAGGGTGGTACAAATGGCTACTCTACTCATACTTGAACCAATCTTTGAAGCAGATTTCTTAGAGTGCTCTTATGGATTTAGGCCAAAGAGAAATGCACATCAAGCAGTACGAGAAATAGAAAAGTACCTGGATCACGGATATAGAGAAATCTATGATGCTGATCTGGAAGGATACTTTGACTCGATACCGCATGATAAATTAATGAAATGCTTGGAAATGAGAGTGGTGGATAGTCAGGTACTCAAACTTATAAGGATGTGGCTAAAGGCTCCGATTGTGGAAACCGATAAGAACGGAAAGAAGAAAACTTTCAGCTCAGATCATGGTTCTCCTCAGGGTGGGGTAATAAGTCCTTTACTTTCCAATATATATCTTCATTGGTTTGATAAGGTATTTCACGGTAAAGAAGGTGTCGGTAAACATGCCAAATTGGTTCGTTACTGTGACGATTTTATCATAATGGCTAAATCGTTTAAGGCGGAAACTCAGCAATACATAGAGGACAAGATTGAGAAATGGATGGGATTAAAGATCAATAAAGAAAAGACACGAATTGTGAATATGAGGAAACAAGGAAGTTTCTTCTCTTTTCTTGGTTTTAGTTTCAGATATGATGTCTCAAGGTATAGAAAAGATCGTAAATACCTAAATATTTTTCCCAAGAAACAGGCAGTGGCTAAAGCAAAAGTTAAAATAAAGTTACTTACTGATGAGAAACAGAACTTTAAACCGCATAAAGAAGTGATAGGTCAGCTCAACAGTTTTCTGCTGGGATGGGGAGCATATTTTGCCCTAGGTTATCCATCGAAGACGTTTGGGAAGATTAATTATTTTGTGGGATTTCGTCTATATAGACATTTACTTAGGCGAAGTCAAAGAAGAAGTTTTAAAACTGGGAAGAAGACATGGTATCAATTCTTTAAAGAATCAGATCTTGTCTTGTTAAGTAAGAAACTATTTACAAAGGGATAAGTGAAAGCATAAGGAGAAATTGGTAGGAAAGCTGAATGCGGGAAATCTGCACGTTCAGTTTGATGAGGGGAAGCTGGTCCATATGAAAAGGACTAGCTTTCTACTCTATAGAGTAAATTAATAAATAAAATACTGCAAAGTAAAGATTGTTAAGTCAGTAGCTCCCGCTAAAAAAGTTACTAACAATGAATAGGTTAAAAAAAAATGAAAAAATCAGATCTCTAAAACAGGTTTTGAGGCCTATTTTAAGGATAAAATTTTTGTCAAAATCGAGCTCTTTGCGAAAAAATATTTTTTGATGCTCTATGAAAAAACTTTTAGCGGGAATTGCTGTTGTTAAGTTAAGTCAATCTTCTTCTATAAAATATTATTTTGATTTACGGCTATATTATGGCAATTTTGGAGAACACACATTGAAAAAAGAAAGCCTCTTTGAAAATTTCTCGGTCAATTTTGTTTGACAAATACTTTAATAAAACAATAATTTAATTCAATTTTTTCAATTAGAAGAGTTGATTTTTAATATGTACAAATTAAACAGGCCTATTCAACTAGGTATCCTGGGATGCGGAAGTTTTATCCAACGACGAATACTACCTATTCTAAAAACGATAGATGTACTTTCCATTGTTGCTTTACAAAAACGAAATTTATTCGAAGCTAAACAAATCGCAGAAAAATATAATATTCCTCATGCTGTATCAACAAGAGATGAATTATTAAAGCTACCTCAAGTCGAAGCGGTATTAATTGCGACACCTAATCACATGCATGAACAAGATGCACTTGCCTGCGCAAGCTACTTGAAACCGACTTTATGCGAAAAACCACTAGCTCCTTCTGCTTCAGCCATTGAAAAGATGATTAAAGCCTTTCAAAAACAAGATTTGCCACTATACGTCGGTCAATCGCTTCGTTTTAAATTTTGCCTGCAGAAAGCAAAGCAGCTTCTCCAGTCAGGCAGATTGGGTCAGCTACTTAGTATTCGAGCTCATTTTTCAATACCACTGCATAAAGATAATTGGCGACATCGAAAAGCTCAAGGAGGAGGGGTTCTCCAAGACATCGGAGTGCATCTGATCGATTTGATTCGTTTTATTTCAGGCCAGGAGATTTATTCTATTTTTTCTCAAGCAAATCACGATTATCAAATAGCTGCTCCCGAAGCTGAGCAAACAGTTACTGCTATCTGTCGGCTTACGGATCAATCTATCAGTTCGTTTGAGTGTTCTTTTACGCATCCTTTTTCCAGTGGTTTTGAGGTAATAGGAAATAAAGCACGATTAGTCAGCAATGATTCTTTAAGACAGTCCGACAATTCTAATGAGACTTTTTGTCTGATCGAGAATGACACCAAATCATATCTTCCGATTCCCCTCTCCAATATTTATTTTGATGAACTAATACATTTTGTAGACTCTATTCAAGGAAGCCCTTCGATCATTTCAGCAGAAGAAGGATTGCAAAACCAAAAAGTAATCGATGCTGCTTATCATTCAATACAAAAAGGAAGTTATATTCAAGTGAGATAAAGAAATGCTAAGCTGGGAAGAAATTGTTCAAAATTATACTGTTAGGCATTTTAATCGTGTCAAAAAAATCACAAATCCATTAAAAAATAATCTTGCAATTTCCTGTTTTTTTTATATTCGTATTAATTATCAGGGTCAACTTGTTTGGTTTGGGAATCGTCCTGATTGTGCTGAATATTATGTTGATCAAAAGCATTTTATTAATGACCCTTGTATGTGCCATCCGAATAATTGGGAATCAGGATATTCTCTACTTGAAACAGTTTCTCCAGATAAATATCAACAAACATTTTTAAAAGAAACTAAAGATTTATTTAATTTAAATTCCTGGATTGTTCTTTGTAATAAAAATACGGAATTTGTTGAGCTTTTTGGCTTTGTTGGGGAAAGAAAGACATATATCGAAAAAATCTATCTTAATCATTCCAACTTATTAAAGTCTTTTGCCGCCTATTTTAAAAAAGAAATGCAGCCTTTCATTAATCAAATGGAAAAGGAATCAATCTCTCTTTTAGATCTAAAAGGCAGCCATTTTACTCCTAGTTCTCCAATCCACCCTCTAATTGAAACATCTGCTCATCGTGCTTTTCTTGAAGATTGTGGATTAGGATCCCTTATTAAAAAGGCTGATTTGCTTTCCAAAAGAGAACTCCAATGTATCAAATCATTTCTTTTAGGAAAATCGGCAAAGGAAACAGCTACAGACCTTAAACTATCCCATCGCACCATTGAATTTTATTTCGAAAATATAAAAAACAAACTTGTTTGTTATAATAAAAATGAGGTCTTTAGCTTAAGTAAAGATCTAGAAGAATTAGGTTTGCTTTAAAAAACTCCATACTATTTAGTTTATCTTGAGTATCCCTGAGTTCTTATTTTTTCTGAGCGTTATTCAAAACTATTGACTTACACTCAAATTAATAAATTCTTCCAGATGTATTAGCAATAAAATGCCGACTCAAGCTTTGCAAAAACAACATTTTAACAATTTTTTATTTATGTTCAGAATACCGTAATCATTACGGTAATCTTTTTTAAAGAGACCGTTTACGATCGTAGCTTTTTAAAACATTTTCGCAGGAATTGCATATGACTAGAGATATAACTGAAAATTTGAAGATCGCGATTATTGGTGCAGCAGGACAACAAGGACGAGAATATTATCATCTACTTGAAAAAAAACCTGTTACAAATCTCGTTGATTCAGATTTAGAAAATCTTGTTTTACATTATTCCAACAAAAAAAAATTACAGTTTTTTTCAAGTGTTAAAGAAGCTGTTAAAAATTCTAATTTCAATGTCGCAATAGTATGCTTACCTCATTTTTCTCATCTAAAAATAACTTTGTACTTATCAGAACATAATAAATTTATCATCAAAGAAGAACCATTAGCTTTAAGTCTTTCTGAAGTTGAAAAATACAAAAACAGTATTTCACCATTAATACTAATAATTGTTCAAAGACAATTCAATCCCATTTTTATAAACGCAAAAAAAGATCTGTCAATTTTGGGAAGAATATATAATTATACTTACGAATATAATCTGAATCCACCCAAAATCACCGGTCGATGGAAATCGATATTTGAATGCACCGGTGGAGGTGTATTAATTGATACGGGTTATCATGCCCTAGATATAATCTTATCATTTTTTGGTAAACCTGAAAAAATAACAGCCGAACTTTCATTTTGCTATAATGAAATGCAAAATGTGCAACTTGAAGACACAGCCAATCTTTTGCTTAGCCACAAAAATAATCAGATCCACGTTACACTTAATCTAGTTAGGCATCATTCACAAAAAAACGAATACTTTAAATTACTCGACCAACCTGATTTTGTAAATAATAATTTCAATCATAACGCCAACATAGTTGAAGTTGTCGAAAACAGTTATCTTACATCAAGAAAAAGGAGTTTATAATATGAAAAACATAAAATTTGAATACAAAAATCATAAAGGAGAAATAAGAACTCGTGAAGTTTTTCCTTCAAAAATAGAGTTTGGTACAACTCCACATATTACCGAGCCAGAATGGCTTTTAAAAGCTCTCGATGTTGAAAAAAATAAAAACCGTTGTTTCATTCTTAAAAATATGCAGCGAATGATTGATGAAAAGGTTCAGAGATTCTTATGTGTTACTGTCTATGTAAAGAATAACGAAGGTAAATTCTTGATGATTCATAGTGAAAAGTTTAACCGTTGGATTCCTCCAGGAGGAAAAATTGAACGACATGAAACTCCTGATGAAGCAGCATTGAGAGAATGTTTCGAAAAAACTGGGATTCAGATAGAGCTCATTGGCAAACGATCTCCCGTGGAAGGAGGTTTAATACGTCCATATGGCAATCAACTTAATATGATAAATTCTGAAAGAGAACATGTAGACCTTATTTATTTGGCAAATCCTACAAAAAATAAAGAGCTAGAACGATGTGAAATGGAAACTAACGACATCAGTTGGTTTGACATTCAAGAAATCGCAAAAATCAATACGTTTCCATCCGTTCTAACTTGGAGTAATTATTTTGCTGCATTATAAGTGGTTAAATTAAGCTGTTCTAGCCTTAGACGACCGCTTAAGATTAGCCACCCGATCAGTCTTTATCGTAATTAAGAACAATCTTCCTTCGAATCTTGTTAAGTTTATTCGGATTTTATAACGATATATTCAACGTAAATCATTCCAGTACAACAAATTATCATTGAATTTGATTTCCCGAGTCTGGCTACAGAGCAACTTTCAATAACTCCAATATTTTTGCTTGCTCCTTATCCGGTCTTGTTTTTACTCCATCGAGCACTACCGATCCAATTCTAACTTTTTCTGAACGCAATGATTTTAATCTCTCAAGTACCATAGAAAAGCTATATCTTCTTTTTTCATTTTTACCGTCTTCTTTGAATAATGGAGCTAAACGATCTGATATATGCCATTGAAGATAATATGCTAGCATGCAAAGAAAAATATGAGCTTTTATCCTATCATCCAAATGATGTCGTATAGGTCTTATTTCTAAAACAGTTGTTTTAATTATTTTAAATGCTTTTTCAACATGGGCAAGTTTTTTATAAGTTTTAACAACTTCTTCCGATAAGAAAGTTTCTTCGGGCACATCTGTTCTAATAATATAACAACCATCCAATTGTTCTTCTTCCACAATTTTATCGTTTTTCAAGGAAAAAGTCAGAGTTTGATTTTCAACATTCCATTTGAAAAATTTTTCTATATTATAAGTCTTCCATATTTTGCCAACAGCAGCACTTATTTTTTGATTGGAAGATTTTTTAGGAATTTTATTAAGTTTTTGCTCTACTTTTTTAATAAGATCCTTTCTAGTCCGCTGCTCTTCTTCTTTTCTTTTAGAATTAAAACAGAGCACATAACGGATTTTGGGATTTTCAGGATCTACAACAGTAAAATTTTTTATTTGAAAATGATTTAGAAGGATTATTTTTTTTTCTAGAAGATCCTCCATTTGTTTATGAGTTAAAGCTGTAATAGTTTGAAATCCTTCCGCATTAACTTCATTAATTCTTTTAGGAGTTAACATGCCACGATCTCCTACAAAAATCACGGATTTTACATGAAATTTATTTGAGATTTTTTTGGATTGTCCTTGAACCGTTACTTGATCCGGAGTATTTCCAGCAAAAGTTTCCACTGCAATAGGTCGGCCTTCTTTATCAGTGAGCAGTCCAATATTAACTTGTTCAAAACCTCTTTTGCAGTCTCTATTATATCCATAAGTAACAATCTCTGAATCTTCATATTCTCCTTCAAAATAGGTTGATGTAATATCATATAAAACAACACAGCCGTCTTCTAAATGTTTTTTAGCAAGGTTTTTTTGAATAATTTCTTGTCTTTCAAGTAATACATCCATAGGTGCGTAACAATTTTTCTGCACATCAGGTTTTACATTATAAGAATGACCACAAAGTTCCCAAAGGACCGTATCAGTGTATAAGTGTGTCAAAAATAGTTTGCTTGAAGGGTAAATAATTCTACCTATTATCATAGCTAGAATATCTTCTCTCCACTGAAACTTTTTTGAAAAGATTATGGAATCTAAACCAAGATCTCGGATGATAGAAAGTAAAGACCAAGATGCCCCATACTCTTTTGAGTCAAAAGTTTGTAAATCTTTAAAATCGACATTTTGCGAAGGTCCGGTTTTGAAATATCGTTTAATTTCATTTATGCATCCATCCGGAAGTTTAGAAATATTCGCAATTGTTCGATGAAGCACCTTGTCTTTCTCGCGAAAGGTCTCTCTAATCAGAGTTGTTTTATATTTTTTTCCGTTCTTTTTTGAAATAATTTCGTCAATAAACATGGCTGGCTACATTTTGAAGATTGTTTTTAAGTAAGTTGTTAATGTTAAAAAACTTATGAAAAATAAACTATTTTACAAAAACTTGATGATCAAAGACTTACGGAGTTTTTCTATGGCAAACAAATAATTTCCGTTTAGAAAGAGCTATGGAAAATAAAGAATTCCAAGCTGTAGCAGTCGACGACTTATCAAGACTTTCCCGTAGCAATCATCAAATGCTAACTCTTGTAAACAAATTCAATTTTCATCAAATAAAAATCATCTCCGTATCAGATGGCATCGTTACAGATGACGAAAACTCCAAACTCGGCATTCATATCAGAGGCCTGATCAATGAACTCTATCTAGATGATCTTAGAAAGAAAACCATGCGTGGACTAGAAGGTCAAAAACTTCGGGGCTTTAATACGGGAGAAAGCGTCTATGGCTATAAATCACATCCTGTTGGTGAATTAAAACTAAACAAAAAAGGACAGCCCAAATATGAAGGCATGCGCCATAAAATTAATGAAGATGAAGCTTTGATCATCAAAAGAATATATAAAGAATTTAACGAAGGAAAAAGCATTCACGGTATTGTAAAAGGATTAAATGAAGATAAAATGCCAACCAAGAAAAACCATATAGGAGGATGGGCTCCCTCTACTGTTACAAGAATTTTAAAAAATGAAAAATATACTGGTCGTTGGATTTGGAGAAAATGGAAAAATGTTCGTGACCCTATGACAGGTAAAACAAAAAAAATCGAACGCCCTAAAAAAGAACAAATGGACTTATTTAAAGAAGCTCTTGTTATTATTGATCAGAATACTTGGGAGAAAACACAGCAAAGATGGAAAAGTCTTGAAGGTTCTTGGCCAATGCATAAAAAAACAAAAAAAACTTCCAAACAGCCAAAAAGCTATATTCATTCCAATCCCACTCATCTTTTTGCAGGTCTTTTAAAATGCAAATCCTGTGGAGGTGCTATCGTTCAAATCTGCGGCAAAAGCGGAGGCTACTATGGTTGCTATAACGCTAAAAGAAAAACCTGTAGCAATAAATTAACCATCCAAAGAAAACGCCTTGAAGCTATTCTTATAGCAAGCCTCAAAGAAAAATTCCTAACAGCCGAAAATATAAAATACATCTTTGATAATGTTGAAAAAGCAATTGCCAAAACTTTGAATGAAGTGCCGGCAGAAGTGAAACAGAAAAAAGCGCAAATGGAAAAAATTCAAACCGAGCTTCAAAACCTTTTAGGCTTCATTAAAGCAGGAAACTTTTCAAAATTAGTATCTGAAGCTATTGTTGATGCCGAAGGCCGTCAGGAAAACTTAAAAAGCGAAATAGATGCTTTGGATTATCAAAGAACCAATGCTTTTAAAGCGCCTCCAAAAGAATGGATAGATCACAGACTTGGAAAACTTCATGAAACCCTTGAACAAAATACTAAAGCTTCAGCTTTGGCTTTAAAAGATCTTTTAGGAACAATTGAATTAGAACCTATCAAAGGCGATTGTATTGTAGAAAACGGTAGTTTAATTGAATCGAAACCTTATTATCTGGCCCATTCCAATATTGAGACTCTTGCACTTCTAGATAATGAATACAAAAGTTCGAATTGGTTAAAATGGCGGAGGGAGTGGGATTCGAACCCACGGTACGCCTTAACGCACACACGCTTTCCAAGCGTGCTCCTTAAGCCACTCGGACATCCCTCCATGAAATGAAGCAATAATACTAACTTATAGTAGTTTTATAAAACAAGTTTGATTTATCCTACACAAAGACCTAAATACAATAATTATTATGAAAGTTTTACTAAAACTATTAACTCTTAGCTTACTTTTTCTCTATGGTTGCCAAAACACGGAACAACTGCCTAAAAAACCTACAGTACTAGTAACTTTAGCTCCATACAAATATTTCGTAAAAAAAATCGCAGAAAATACTGTTAATGTACATGTCATAATACCTTATAATGCAAATCCTCATACATTTGAACCTACTCCCAAACAAATGCAAAATTCTCTTAAAGCCAGAGTCTGGTTTAAAAATGGAGAATTTTTAGAGTCTTTAATAGAAAATACAATTAAAGAAAAAAATAATAACATTCTAATAACAGACCTTAGAAAAGGTATTGATCTTTTAGATATCAAAGGAAAAGCCAACCCTTCTCATGATCATTGCCAGGACAAACATATATGGTTATCTCCTTCTTTAGCAAAAAAACAAGCAATACATATAGCAAACTCACTTTGTGAATGTTTTCCTGAAAATGCTTCTCTTTATCAAGAAAACCTTAAAATTCTGTTAAAAGAATTAGATAAACTTAAAGAAGAGATAGAAAAAATATTATCCAAGGTAAATAACAGAAGTTTTTTAGTATCTCACAGCGCCTTTACATATTTTTGTAAAGAATTTAACTTAAATCAAATCTCAACAGAAGCAGAAGGTCATAGCCCTTCTGTTAGATCGATGACAGATCTTTATAATACAGCTAAAGAACTGAAAATTGAAAAAGTAATAGTGCAACCACAACATAATAATAATACAGCCCAACTTATTGGAAAAAAATTACATATACCAATTAATTTTTTAGATCCCTATTCCCCTGATTATTTTAATAACATGATACATATAGCTAATACCCTGGCAAAATAAGCATGTTATAAAGATAATAAAACTTTATAAAACAAGTTATTTCATGACCATACAACTAAAAAATGTATTTTTTTCCTATAATAGAGAACCTATTTTAGAAAATGTTTCTGTTGAAATAAAACAAGGTTCATTCATAGGAATAATAGGCCCAAATGGTGGAGGAAAAACAACTTTTTTAAAATTGATCTTAGGTTTTTTATCCCCTCAAAAAGGTTCTATTCATTTATCTCATAAAACAAACGTAACGCAAAGTATAGGATATGTTCCTCAAATACTAAACCTTGACAGAACTTTTCCAATAACTACTTTGCAATTAGTCTTGATGAGCGAAATAAATTCTATTTCAATCTTTGGAAGATTTAAAAAAAAGACAATAGATAAAGCTAAATCTCTTCTTGAAAAAATAGGTTTAAAAGACCAAATAAACATGCATATAAAAAAGTTATCAGGAGGACAATTCCAAAAAGCTTTGATAGCTAGAGCTCTTATATCAGATCCTGATATTTTACTACTTGATGAACCAACAGCTAATATCGATTTTGAATCTGAAAAAAAGATATTAGATCTTCTAATTAGTTATAAAACTCACAAAACAGTTCTTATGGTTAGTCATGACCTACAGACAATAATAGATGATGTAGATGAGATTATTCTTGTTCAAAAGAAAGTATTGAAAAAATTGCCTGATGAAATTTGTGAACATTTTGCATTAGGACTTTACCACCAACCATTAAAGAAATAACTATGAACCCTTTTTTATTATCAGCATTACTAGCCTCTTTTTTAGCATCTATCTCTAGCGGAATAATGGGATCATTTATAGTTATTAAAAAAATTTCATCAATAGCTGGAAGCATTGCCCATTCAATTTTAGGAGGCATCGGATTTTTCTTATTCTTAAATTACAAATATAACCTAACGTTTTTAAGACCCATCTATGGAGCATTTTTAGCTGCTTTGATGTCAGCTTTCTTAATAGGCTTTACACATTTAAAGTATAAACAGAAAGAAGATGCTGTTATAGCTGCTATCTGGTCTACAGGTATGGCTATAGGCATAATTTTTATATCGTTAATAAATAATTATAATGTAGATTTTTCTACTTATTTGTTTGGTAATATTCTTTTTGCTGAAAAAAGTGACATTTATATGTTACTAACATTTGATATAATAATTGCTATAGCTACATTTTTATTTTATCAAAAATTTCTTGTAATATGCTTTGATGAAGACCTTTCTTTTTTAAAAAAACTACCAACTAAATCCTTATATTTTTTTCTATTAGCATTAATTGCTATTTCCATAGTTCTCCTTATCCAAATAATTGGTATTATTCTAGTCATAGCCCTTTTAATAATTCCCCCTACTATTGCTAGTAATTTTGTAGAAAAATTATCTCATGTAATTTATTTATCAATAATACTTTGCTGTTTTTTCAACTTTTCAGGTATTATGTTCTCTTATGGATTTAATTTTCCTCCAGGAGCTACTATAGCAATTACGGCGGGAATTTTTTATTTCCTACAATTATTTATTAACAAAAGAAAAGCTATTTAAAATCTTTTTTTTAAATTGACTTAGAGCATATTTTAATATATTATCTTTATCGATTTCTGAATTTTTAGGAGGAATAATGTACGCAATAATCGAAAGCGGTGGAAAGCAATATCAAATTGAAGAAGGTGATGTTATCGAAGTTGAATTATTAAACGACGAAAACGGTGCAACTGTTGAGTTCAATAAAGTATTATTCATTAATAACAATGATCAAATTAAAGTAGGTTTTCCTTACTTAGAAAATTGTATAGTTCAAGGTGAGCTAATGGATAAGACTTTAGGACCTAAAGTTATAGCTTATAAATACAAACGTCGAAAAAACTTCAGAAAAAAAATTGGACATCGCCAGAAATATTCAAAAGTAAAAATAACTAAAATAAAGCAAAGTTAAGGAGAGTTACTAATGGCTCATAAGAAAGGTCAAGGATCGACAAGAAACGGAAGAGACTCTAAATCGAAAAGACTTGGCATAAAAGCTAACCATGGTCAATTTGTAACAACTGGCTGCATATTAATAAGACAAAATGGTACCAAATGGCATCCTTCTAAAAACGTTGGATGTGGCAAGGACTATACTCTTTTCGCTTTAGTAGATGGAACTGTATCTTATAAAAAAACAAATAAGACTTACGTCTCCATCGTTCCTAAACAATAATTTATTTTTGATATTATAAAAAATGTTTACTGATTACGTAAAATTAAAACTCCAGGCTGGCAAAGGCGGCAACGGCGTTGTGGCTTGGAGAAGAGAAAAATTTATCCCCAAAGGCGGTCCCGCTGGAGGAGACGGTGGTATTGGAGGCAATATTATTTTAAAAGCCTCTGCTCAAATACTTTCTTTAGAAGAATATAGAAACAAGAGAATATTAAAAGCACAAAACGGAGCTCAAGGTGGAGCTGGCAATAAAAAAGGCAAAAATGGTCAACACCTCGTTATTCAAGTTCCTGTTGGAACTTTAGTAAAAGATCAAGATAATAATATTATCTTTGATCTTACTAAAGATAAAGAAGAACTTATCATATGTAAAGGCGGTAAAGGTGGTAAAGGCAATATTCACTTTAAATCTCCTACAAATCAAGCTCCTAACATATGCACTCCTGGAAAATATGGGGAAGAAAAAGAACTTTCTTTGGAACTTAAATTAATTGCAGATGTTGGGCTTATAGGAATGCCTAATGCCGGCAAATCTACTCTTTTAAATAATATTAGCAAAGCTAATGTAAAAATAGCTCCGTACCCATTTACAACACTAAAGCCTAATCTTGGAATAGTGGAATTTGAAGATTTCTCAAAGATATTAATAGCAGACATTCCTGGAATAATAAAAGATGCTCATAAAAACAAAGGTTTAGGAATTTCTTTTTTAAAACATATAGAAAGAACTAAGTGTTTAATATTTGTTATAGATATTTCAGCTACTGATTGCAGAGATCCTCTCGAGGATTTTATAAACTTGGAAAATGAAATCAAAAGTTTTAACCCACAAATACTTGAAAAGCCTTTTTTTATTGTACTAAATAAAATAGATAAAGAAGAAGCTCAGGAATATATCGAAAAATTTAAAAACCATTTTGCAAGTAGATCTATACCAATATTCGAAATATCTGCATTAAATAACATAGGTATTGCCAAAATAGTTAAAACAATGCAACAGCACGTCCTTTCAACTAACTTATAATTTTATTTTTCTTATCTAAAAAGATCACACAAAGACCACCTCCTACAATAAGGACTGTCCCTATTATAGAAGATAAATTCGGAATACGCCCCCAACCCACCCAATCTAATAAAGCTCCAAACGCCACAGTAAAATAAATAGTTGAACTTACCTTACTAACAGCAGACAAAGAATAAGCCTTTGTAATAAAAGCCTGGAATAAAAAAGAAAATAAAGCTGCTAGTAATATATAAACCCATAAAAAGCCAAGTTGAAAAAAATCTTTCAAATAAAAAAGAGCCGGAAACATCGATATTGTCGTAGCAATAAGAGCGAAATAAAACATTATTAACACAGTTGATTCAGTTTTAGAAAGCCGTCTAACGCTAACATGAGCAATAGCTGTAAAAATACCCCCTAAAATTCCTATTATCATAGACATGTGAAAAGAAGTGAATGCAGGGTTTAACACAAATAATATTCCAACAAATCCTATAATAAGAGATATTAGCCTCAAAAGAGGAATCTTTTTCTTTAACCAAAGAAGAAGAACCAAAGGAATAAAAAGAGGAACAGTATTGAAAAACAAATTAGATTCTATTAAAGAAAGATGTCTTACTACATAAAAAAAACAATAGATGGCCAACAAACCAAAAGTTGCTCTTATAATATGTAAACCTATTTTTTTGGTTTTAAAAGTAAACTTACTTTGAAACGTCAAAGTAAGTGTAAATAACAGAAAAGCTAAATTTCTAATAAAAACCATTATTTCATTAGGAACCTGTTTACCTAATTTCGCAAAAAAAAGCATTAGAGCATAACAAAGCGCAGCCATTACTCCAAAAAGAAAACCTTTGGTATCTTTAGACATATGCTATAAACCTGCAACCTCTGCTTTTTTCTTTGATTTTTCTCTTATAAGATAAATGCTACTTCCAATAACAATAAAAACACCTAAAATAGTTTTATAATCAGGATAAGATTGCCAAATAATCCAACTTAGCAATCCCCCAAAAACAGGACTTAAATACGACATGAAACTAACTTTAGTTACTGATGCATATGTATATGCTTTAGTAATAAAATACTGAAATAAGAAAGAAACAACCCCGACCATGATTACATAAAACCATGTTATTAAACTCTCAACAGGCTTCCAAGTTAAGTACATAGGAAAAAAAGAAATAATCATGGTTGATAGAAAAAAACAAAACATAATTTTTTCAGTACTTTCAGTCTTAGAAAGCTCACTAACTGCTACTAAAGATAAAGCTGCACAAAATCCAGCTAAAAGTCCTATAAAACCTACTTGATGAAAAAAATCAAAACTCGGTTTGATCACGAACATAACTCCTATAAATCCAACAACAATCGCAAAAACAACATTTTTTGATGCAAAATTTTTCAACCATAAAAGGACGATCAAAGGAGTGAACAAAGGAACAGTATTTCTAAGCAAAATGGCATCGACAATAGGAATGTTTTTTGAAGCATAAAAAAAACAATATAAAGAAAGGATTCCACCTATTGTTCTTACTGAATATAAAAAAAATTTTGAACGACTTATTTTAAGATTATTTACCTTCAAAAAAGGTATAACAATAATACAACAAATAAGATTTCTAAAAAAAACGAGCCCTTCACTTGATACTTCTGTAGCTAATTTTATAAAAATAGCTAATAAAGCAGAGCAAAGCGCTGCTAAAACTCCAAATAAATAGCCCTTATTCATATTTTTTTTTATTTTGTGCAGTTGTGAAAAGACAACTATAACCTATCTACAAAACCCCTTCAATTAAAAAACAATTTATAGGATATTCCACTATGAATAAAAAAATATAGTTGTTAAACTTTTGTTCTATTTTTAAAACAGGTCTTTTCATGAAGCTTTCATTTATATTTTTTATTATTTTTTCTTCTTATCTATTTTCTTTCGAAAATAACAATCAGTTCTCTCAAACAAAACATACCATAATCCTCAACAATGAAGAAATTAACTATACAGCCCAAGCTGGTAAAATTTCTTTAAAAGATGAAAAAGGAAATATTACAGGAAATATTTTTTATATAGCTTATACAAAAGACGATGAAGACATAAATAGACCTATTACATTTGCTTTTAATGGAGGACCTGGTAGTTCTTCAATATGGCTTCATATAGGAGCTTTTGGTCCTAAAAGAATTGTATCTCCAGAAAAGATAAAAAATTCCACCCCACCTTACAATCTAATAGAAAATCCAGAAACTCTTTTATCTGTAACTGATCTTGTTTTTATAGATCCTATTGGAACTGGTTTTTCCGATGCTGAAGATGAAAATAATTTTGCCGAAGTAAACAAGGACATAGAATCTTTCGCTTCATTTATTTTAAGTTACATAACGATAGAAAATAGATGGTTATCTCCTAAATATCTTTTAGGAGAAAGTTATGGAGGCCTCAGAGCTGCGGCTTTAGCTCCAATCTTACAATATAGTGGCATCCAATTAAATGGATTGATGTTAATAGCTCCTGCTATTGATCTTTCTTTATTAGAATTAGATAATGACAATGAAAATAACATCCTCCCCCGCCTCACTTACTTGCCCACCTTTACTTCCATAGCCTGTCATCATAAAAAATGCGCTCCTGAATATTACAAAAACCCTCAAGACGCTATAGAAAAAGCTAAAAACTTTGCTTACAATGAATATTCTATCGCCCTTTTAAAAGGCTCTTTATTATCCAGCAGTGAAAGAAATTATATAGCAGAAAGATTATCCAAGTTTACTGGTCTATCAAAAAATCTTATATTGTCTAATAATTTAAAAATTCCTCTTTCTTTATTTATGCAGCAACTTTTACATGAAGATAAAAAAATAGTAGGTTATTTCGATGGAAGCAAAACACTTAAAATAGACTCTTCATATCAAATTAAACTTCAAACAGAAGCTTCAGTTATACCTTTCTATGGATATATTGCAGCTACGTTAAATGATTTTTTAATAAAAGATCTTCAATACTTAGAACCTAAGCTTATATATCAAATTTACAGCTCAAAGATGTCTAGTAATTGGGATTTCTCTTTTTTTGCAGGAAAACATATAGATTTTTCTCAAAGCTTAAGTGAAGCTTTAATTATTAACCCTGATTTAAAAGTTTTTATAGCTACAGGATCTTTTGACTTGGCTGTTCCTTTTTTTACTTGTGAATACCTAGTACATCATACAGAATCCAATTACTTTCATGAGAAAGAAAGAATAGAGTTAAAAAACTACTATGGAGGCCATATGATGTACCTATATCCTGAAACATTAGAAAAACTATCTAATGATTTAAAAGGCTTTATTAGTAATTAATATTTATTTTCCTTTACGCCTTTTTTATAACCTTCATGATATCCTTTACTATATCCTGCAATCTCTCCTTCCGCATACCCTTTAAGATCACCATCATAATGTCCTTTTTCGTACCAATCTTTCTCTCCTTTATGATATCCAACGTAATTCCCTTTATCATAGCCCTCATCATATCCTTTGTTATATCCCTTATTATATCGTCTTTTAGCTCTATCTCTAAACAAAGAAATCAATTTTCCAAGTGTTACTCTTTGAGCAAAAACCAGTTCTCCTATCATTGTATTTTCCAATAAAAAAGAACAGGTAGCTAAATCTTTTTTATCACCTCTATACACCTCTTCTAATCCTGCATCATTCCATGAAAATGGATGAATAATTATTTTTGAATCTATCTTCCATTCAGTAATATCTGCAATATATCTGTTATCTATAGTAGGAGGTATTTCATTGTGCCACCACTCTGACCATGTCTGTTTGTTTTGTTCTAAAGTAAAAACCATCCATATAGAGTCATCATCTAGAACTAAAATGTCTTTTTGAGGAAAATACAATCTATCATTTAAGTGATAAACTTTTTCATCTATATTAAAAGCATATAAATTACATGCATACAATCCCAATATAACAAAACCTAATCTTGAAAAATTTTTAAACATAAAAAATGTCCTCTAAAATAAATTGAGGACATAAGATATTTAAATATACAAAATAGATCTAGATAAATATTTTATATTAATTATTTACTTCCATCTGAATATCCTTTTTCATATCCTACAAACTCTCCATCTGAATAACCTGTCCAATATCCAACAGAATGTCCAGCTGAGTAACCTTCATCATAATTTCTTTGAGCATGCTCATCAAAAAGGACAACCAACTCTCCCATTGTGATTTGTCTGGCAAAAACAAATTCATTTGTCAGAATATTTTCTAATAAATAAGAACAACCACTTAAATCTTTTTGTTCGCCTCTATATATTCTTTCCAAGTCTGAATCTCTCCAAGAAGATTGATACACTGCTATTTGAGAAGTTTGTCCCCATAAATTTAAATCTATCACATAACGATTGTCTATAGTAGGAGGATCTTCATTATACCACCACTCAGACCATGTTTGCTCATTTTGTTTAAGAGAAAATACCATCCATATAGAATCATCTTCTAAAACTAAAATATCCTTATCTTCAAATGCAATATGATAATTTAAGTAGTTCCATTTAATATCTTCATTAGAAAATGAATATAGATTAAATGCATATAACCCTAAGAAAACAAACATCAATTTTGAGAACAATTTAGACATACAAAATATCCTCTAAAACAATTTGATGACATAGGATATTGGACCATGTGAAATAATTCCAGAAAAATATTTTATTGCTTAAAAAAATGTATCTTGTATATAAGCTTGTGCAAATTTTCACAAAAGATGTTTTATAACTACAATTCATAATAATAATGTAGATAAATTAAATGCTATTTTAGAAACAAGATATGCAAGTGATGCAATAGTTCATTAAGAGATATCAATGTTTAGTACTACTCAGATTTTGTATGATAATTAGTCACTTTTTTGGGTTAAAATGACAAAACTATTTTGTGTCTTTGTATGAAAAAAATATTAAAAAATTAAATTGGCAATCTTTATAAAAACTCATAACAATAAAACTCTAATGAATCATTGACTTCATCTTTTAACACATCTACACTGATACATTAAACATCAATATTAACTGTTTTAGGGAAACATGATAACTTCATACCAAATGAAAGCAGCTCGAATTATTCTTGGATTAGATCAGCGAGAATTAGCTGTTTTATCTGAATTGTCTTTACCTACCATTCAAAGAATGGAGTCTTCCAAGGGAATTGTAAAAGGAAATATTGACACATTAGTCAAACTCATAAAAACCTTTGAGAATGCTGGAGTAGAGTTAATAGCAGAAAACCTTTCTTCAATAGGACAAGGAAGAGGCGTTCGTCTTATAGAACCATCTGAAAATAAAAATGAGGAAAAATGAAAAAATTTAGTAAGAATAGATTAGTTCCAAAACTCTTATCTATTCTTACAAGTGGATATAAATTAAAAACCCTTCGTCTTGACGCACTTGCTGGATTAACAGTAGCAGTAATATCTATTCCTTTGGCAATGGCTTTAGGGATTGCCTGTGGAGCCTCTCCAGAACAAGGCCTTATAACAGCAGTCTTAGCTGGGTTTTTAATATCCCTTTTTGGAGGATCTCGTACCCAAATTGGGGGGCCTACTGGAGCTTTTGTAGTCATAGTTTATAAAATTATTGTCGAGCAAGGATATGAAAGCTTATTAATTGTAACACTTATGGCTGGTATTATTCTAATCTTAGCTGGTTACGTAAAACTAGGTCAACTTATAAAATTCATCCCGATATCAGTAGTAACTGGATTTACCACCGGGATTGCAGTCATAATCGCATCAACACAAATTAAAGAATTTTTAGGTCTTCATTTAAATACTATGCCCGCTGAATTTATTCCTCAGTGGAAAATATATTTTACTGCTTTTAATACAATCCATTTAACTACTTTTTCTATAGGTCTTATATCTTTGTTAACTATTATTCTTCTTAAGAAATTTAGACCTCGCTGGCCACGATACTTAATTGTACTAATAATCTCTTCTTTTTTTGTCACGCTATTAAACATTCCTATTGAAACAATTGGATCTCAATTTCCTAATATTAAATCTGGAATAGCAGCTCCTCATTTACCTGCATTTACATTTAATCAGATTATAACATTACTACCCTCTGCGCTTACGATAGCATTTTTAGCTGGAATTGAATCCCTTTTATCAGCAGTCGTGGCAGATGGCATGACAGGATTTAGACATCGCTCTAACCAAGAGCTAATAGGTCAAGGTATTGCTAATATTGGATCCGCTTTTTTTGGTGGATTACCCGCAGCAGGTGCTATTGCTCGTACAGCAACAAATATTACTGCAGGTGGTAAAACTCCAATATCTGGTATTTTTAATGCTGTATTTATATTACTTTTTATTTTTTTTGGCATGGATTTTCTAAAATTTGTTCCTATGACAGCACTTTCAGCAATTATTTTTATGGTTGCCTGGGAAATGAGCGAAGTTAATAATTTCATTCGCATGTTTCAATTTTCAAATAGAATTAGAATAGTCCTCTCTACAACTTTTTTATTAACAATATTTGTAAATTTAACTTTAGCAATTGGAGTCGGTGTAATCTTAGCCTCTCTTTTATTTATGGAACAAATGAGCAAGAGTATTGAAATTTCAAATAGCCCAAAAGAATTTGAAAAAAACAATAAAGAACCTAATAAAGATTCACAATTACCCTCAGAAATAAAAGTTTTTTGGATAGCTGGGCCAATTTTTTTTGGTATGGCAGAAAAACTATCAGATATATTTATACACACTGGACAAGCACCTAAAGTATTAATCATTCGCATGCGCCTTGTTCCATATTTAGACGAAACAGGCGCTAGTACATTAATAAATCTTATTAAGAAATGTCATATTAATGAGACCACAGTTATTTTTTCTTCTATTCAAAAACAACCTGCTAAAATTCTATCTAAGATCCAAAAACAGACAAAGTTAATTAATTCAAAATACACCTCTACATATAGAGAAGCTCTTATTATAGCAAATAAAATCTTAAATACGACTGAGAAGATAAAATGAGAACAGCTGCCATCTTTAACACGGATTAGTTTCCAAATTTATTGATAGTAATATACAGATAATTTTTTAAACATAAGTTGAATTTATGAAAAAATTAATAATAATTTCAGTGATACTTAGCAATATAATACTTCCTCTATCTGCTTATGCTTCTGAAGAAAGCGCCAATCATTCAATAGAATTCCCTCTTGTTTTTCTATTTATAGTAATTCTACTTTTTATCGGTCGGATTGGTGCATCCTTAGTTGAACGTTTTCATCAACCTGCGGTTCTTGGAGAACTACTTATGGGGGTAATACTAGCTGCAGCTTCCTTACTACCTGGTCTTCAAAGCATTCAGGATCTATCCAATAATCCGCTATTGGTAGGTATAGCCGAAATCGGAGTCTTACTTCTCTTATTCCGAACAGGAATCGAAACCAATCTTCATGACATGAAGCGAGTAGGCATTAAGTCATTCATCGTCGCCATCGTTGGTGTTATATTACCGTTTTTTGGTGGTTACTTTTTCACTAGAATGATCATGCCTGACACAGGAATAAATACTTGTTTGTTTCTTGGCGCAACTCTTACAGCCACTTCGGTTGGCATCTCAACTCGTGTTTTCAAGGATTTAAACATTCTTAAAACTATTGAAGCCCAAATCGTTCTAGGTGCAGCAGTAATTGATGATGTACTTGGCCTACTTATTCTCGCTATTGTAAGTGGTCTCGTCTCGGCTGGCCACATCGAGATAATGACAGTTGTAGTTTTATGCACTAAAGCTCTTATTTTTTTGGCAGGATCTCTCTTTATCGGAAATTTACTTCTTCCATACCTCGGAGCTTGGGTTGCACGTATCCACCCAGGCGATGGTATGAAGATGGCTTTAGCCCTAGTTTTTTGTGGAGTGTTCTCATATACAGCCTCGACTCTTGCTGGACTTGCACCAATTATCGGTGCCTTTGCAGCTGGTCTCATCCTCGATCCAATACATTTTAAACAATTTGACCCGCCTTATCTTGCAAAACGATTACGAACTTGGACTTGCCAACTTCGAGTTAATAATCAAGACTCAATTAATACAATTAGTGAAATGGAAGCAAAAGCTTGCAGCAAAGAGCAAATGCATGTTGAGACTCTCATCGAAAATATCAGCAATTTTTTTGTACCAATTTTCTTTGTCTACACTGGTCTACAGGTAAACCTTTCTGTCTTTTCTGACATCAAAACCGTTAGTATAGCGCTCGTCATCACCGCTATTGCCATTGTTGGCAAGCTAGCCTGCGGCTATGCAGCAGGCAAGAAAGTGGACTGCAAGCTCATCGGCTTTGGTATGGTTCCTCGCGGAGAAGTCGGTTTAATCTTCCTCAATGTCGGTAAGAAAATGGGGGTTGTGAACTGTCAAATCTTCGCAATTGGCGTCATTATGGTAATTTTAACGACCCTGATCACCCCTCCAATTCTAAATTGGATAATCTATAAACGAAATGCTGTGAAAGTTTTGACTTAACAGAAAATTTTAAGCAACTATTAAGATCTTTAAAAGAACTACTCGACTGAAGCAGTAAAATTATCATTAAAACACAGCGCTAATATTAATATTACAAACAACTCCAAAGAGACTCCTCTTCATATAGCCTATTATCGCAACAATATTGAATAGTTAGTCGCCCCTGAAAAACTAAAAAAACTCTGTTTTTATAGAGAAAAAAGATGATTTTAAAGCAATTTTTTGATATAAAATTTGCAAGAAAATGATTA
>Ga0233447_1000868_pt1 | contig 29320 bp, 29 predicted proteins | sample SI_124_October20_3_FD_183014 | JGI IMG/M metagenome (GOLD analysis project Ga0233447, IMG submission 183014) | Seawater microbial communities from Saanich Inlet, British Columbia, Canada - SI_124_October2016_135_MG | ecosystem: Environmental > Aquatic > Marine > Inlet | place: Canada: British...
GGAATATTGTTTTGTTTTATTTCTTCAAAGAGCCTATAATGGTGTACTACTAGATCAAAGTTATTTCCCTGACTGATAAGTATATGATCCGGCTTAAAATCCCAAAGTTTTCGATATACACCAGATTTTTTCAAGTAGTTATTTAGCTTTTTAAAAATTGATTGATTAGGATTATATCTTTCCCGAAAATGAATAAAAGCACCTTTTTCTTTAAGTTTAGCGATAGGTATTGGTATTTCAGGAAAACGATAAACAGATACAAACACCTTATGCCCCTGTTCAAGAGCCAGTTCTGCTGTTTTAGACCACAGAACTTCGCTCCCCCCCCAAGGCTGTCCTCCCATTAAAGAAATGAAAGCAATTTTCATTAGTAAAACCTCTGTTATTCACCACTTATCTACGCTCATTAACACTTATAGTCTTTTATCCACTGATTACGCAGATTAACACAGATTATTTTTGAAGAGTAAAGTACTTAGAACGGCTTAGTTACATTCAAATTACTTAACAACAAATTAAGACAAATTTAATCGATTTTTTTATTTGTGAAAATCTGCGTAATCAGTGGACAATATTCATTCGTTAGTATTGATCATTAGCGTGGATTAGTAGCTATCCTATTGATTTTCCAGTTTGTCTAGCTCCAGTCAGAACTACTACAGGAAAATCTTTGGCTGATTCAACAATTACTTTTTCGATCGTTCTATGTATATATTAATGCAATATCAATATAAAAAATTGAATTTCCATAATTTAATAAATAAATCGGCTTAAGAAAATTTAAAATCTTAAAAAGATTTGGAAATTTATCTCTAATTTTTGCTTTGCTAATCATCATTTATTTAGTCTAAAATTGTTGTTCGCTGTTGGTAGTCGGTTGATGGCATGTCCGCCGTAGTTTGAGCGTAGGATGGTTGTTAGTGATTATAAGTGTGGGTTAGTGTCCATTAGTGGTGAACATTATTTCTTCAGGATTTTCTCCCAGCCTTCTTTATAGAATTTCTTAGGACTTTTTAGAAGATTAAATTTAATAATGTGCCAGAGAGCGGCGACACCGTCTTTCCAAGTAATTTTTTTACCTTCATCGTATGTCCGACCATTATATGAGATAGGGACTTCATATATTCTTAATCCTTTAACCTTAGCAATTTTTGCAGTCAACTCAACCTCAATGCCAAAACGATCTGATTCCAAGTTTATGTTTTGAATTACTTCTCTTTTAAAAGCCTTATAACAAGTTTCAATATCCGTAAAATTTAAATCTGTTAATAAATTTGATAAAAAGGTCAAAAGTTTATTTCCAAGTTCATGCCGATAATACAACACTCTCCCCGGACCGCCTTGAAATCTTGAACCATAAACGACATCGGCTTTGCCGTCAATAATAGGTTTCAATATTGTTTTATAGTCCTGTGGAGAATACTCTAAGTCAGCATCCTGAACTATCACAATCGGAGCAGTCGCAAATTCAAAGCCTTTTTTTATAGCAGCACCTTTGCCCATATTTCTAAACTGCTTGAATAACTTTATCTTTTCATTAGTCAAATAAGCTTCAATTACCTTTACTGAATTATCAACTGAACCATCATCAATCAAAATAATTTCAGCTACTTCTTCTAATGCGAGTAATTCATCAAGCACAAACGCAATTGTTTTTTCTTCGTTATAAACAGGTATAATAACGCTAAGAACAGTTTTTCTCGACATTCTTTTCCCTACAATCAAATTGTTTATATGTATTTAACATCTGTTTGCCAATTTTTTTTGCATTAAAATGGTTCAATATACGATCTCGTGCATTTTTTTTACACCTTTTCCTTAATTCAGGGTTTTCAATAAACTTGTTTATTGCACATACAATACTTCCTACCTTGTAGGGATTAATTAATAGTCCACTTCCCTTGTCCAATAGTTCGGCCATTCCTCCATTCCTGCTCCCTACAATAGCTCTGCCAGCACTCATCGCTTCTGCACAAACATAAGAAAAACTTTCAAAGAGACTTGGGAATATGCAGATCTCTGTATCAAAATAATATTTATAGAACTTAGAATAATCAACCCTATCAATGAACTCGATTGAGTCTTTATAATCATGCAACTGATCTTGCATCCATGTCTTCGAGCTCTTTTGTGGAATATGTGATTTTTCATTGATACCAATGAAACGGAATTTCCAATTCGGATATTTTCTTAGCACATAAGGAATAGATTTTGTAAATCCCACAATTCCTTTTAAAACACTTAAGCGTCCTATAAAAGTTATATAATTAGCACCTGCATCCAGAGGAATAGATAAAAAATCGGGAGGCGGCATATAAGGATTAGGTATCACTTTTATCCGTTCAGGATTAATACCCCAAAAACCAATGGCCCATCGTTTTATTGCCTTTGATGGCGCAGTAATCAGTTGAGCTTTTTTAGTAATAAGAAAATCTGGGTCAGACATTTGATTTTTATCATGCTTACTCCAATATCCCAAATCAAATTTCCCATTTAACACACTGCCTGCAACAAATCTAATTTTTTGCAAAAAAGGAGTATAAGCATTATTCATCGTCGTAATCAAAACTCCCGGTGTATGCAGCCTTACAATCAGGGGAACATCCGGATATTTATTTTTAACTAATTCTGCTTCTCCAAAAACTTCAGGACATTCTATTAATTGGAAAGGATTATTCTTATGTATTTCAGAAAACTTTTTTACTACTTTATTCTTAAAATCCTTAACACTTGTAATTTTTACACGATGAACACGAAACCCTTCATAGCTTTCAGTAATATTTCTTTCAAAGCTTGCAGAAAATACCTCAGGCACACATCCTGAAGCAAGCATTAACTTTGCAATTTGGCAGGTATATGTTCCTATACCACCAAAACCGGCATCTGGTGGAAATTCATGTGCTATATAGGCTATGTGCATGATTGGTTGGTGGTTGGTGGTTGGTGGTTGGTGGGGATCCATCGCATCTTACTAATCAACCATTCTAAATTAGCTTACATGAGCTATAATAACTTTTTGCTTCTTTGGTAAAGTTTGATGACAAAATCAGGAAACTTCAACATAAAAAGTTTTCTTGACAGTCTTTTATCATTTAGTAATTCGGGTTTATTTTTTTTTAAAAAGGAAATAAATTGTCTTACTTTCTTAAAGTCTCCAGCGATATACCATTTTTCAATATGAGTAATCAGAAATTCAAATAAAATTTGAAATTTATGTTCTATCACAAACATATCTGATAAATACTGCTTGTCAAATTCAGGATAAAACCTGAAACCATATAATAAGTCACATCCATTTTTAAACTGAATAGTTTTAAACAAATTAATAATAACAGTAATCTGTTCCTTTGCCCCAATTTTGCCAATTGTATTAGTCTTGGTTTTATCATGCCAGCGATACCTGCTAAGAACACTGTCTATTTGCAACATTTTATATTTAAGAGCTATTCGTAAAAAAAGATCAAAATCCATTGTAAAATTAAATCTTTCATCGATATACCCAACCTCATCTAAACATTTTTTCTTATAAAAACACGAAGGCTGTCCATAAGGAAATTCATAGTAGTACCTTAGAGGCAATTTATCTGTAGGATAATGTTTAAAAGGTATGATCCCCTGATTATCAAACTCTTGGCATTGTCCATAGACAAAAGAATATTCAGGATTGTCAATAAATGCTAATGCAATATGATAAAGGCTATTTCTTTCTAATAAATCATCACTATTAAGCCAATTAATAATTTCCCCTGTAGCTTTTCTAAAACCTTTATTTATTGCATGCGACTGGCCTTCATCCGGTTCACTTACCCAATAGTCAATCCAACTATTATATTTTTTCAGAATTTCAACTGTTGCATCACAACTACCACCATCGATTATTATATATTCCAGATTCGGATAATTTTGAAGCAACACAGAACGAATAGTCTCCTCTATATATCGTCCCTGATTAAAGCTTGGGGTAACAATTGTAATTTTAGGCCAATTAGTTGCAGTATCAGAATTTAATGTAGATTCTTCAGTCCATGGCCAGCCTGTTTTGCCATTACATTCAGGTATGTTCTGTAACACATTCATGTTTTTTGGCTTAATATCTTTTTATATAGTTGGGCATATTTGCTCGCCTGATTACACAGTGAAAAATTTTGTATTGCATAATCACGAATACATTTCCTGTTGAAATTATACTTACCACAATTGAGATCAACAAGTGCAGTTATTAAAGCTTCAGAACTAATATTTTCAGTTAGAATTCCATTAAACCCCGTTTGTATAACATCAAGCATTCCTCCGATAGGAAAAGCAAGCACAGAGGTACCACAGGCCATCGCTTCAAGCATTACATTAGGAAGGTTTTCTTCTCTACTGCTAATAAGCAGTAGATCAGCTGTAGAGTAAAAAATATTTAGCAATAGTTTATCATGAATATATGGATAAGAGGTAAAGGTATTCTTTGTTTGTTTCAAGTTAAACTCAGTTCCTACAATAATAAAGTGAAGATTCGAGAATGTTCTGTTATTTATGGATTCGACAAATAAGCTCATACCTTTATGATATATATTCAAAGAATAAGAAAAAAGCAATACTATTGTTTTATCCTGAGGTAAACCTAACAACTGCTTTACATTAAATTTTGATAAATCTTGAAATACATTACTATCGACAGAATTATATATGTGATAATGAGAAAATTTGTGTAAAGATAAACTCTCTTTTGAAAATTTTATCAAGGCTTTAGATGGAGATACCAGATACAGTTGCTTAAAAGTTTTTAATATTTCAGATTTACGTTTCGATAATTTTGTATCCAAATCTCTTAAATTATTTTCTCTTAGTCTATCTAAACTCAAATGAAAACATCCCATTGCTGGATTTTTGTCGTGCATAGTCCACACTACAGGTTTTTTACAATACTGAAAAAATGATGAGAAATCAACAAAATCTCCTATCCAGTGTAAATGTATTATATCTGCTGCTTCATATAAATGATGTCTATGAACTCTGTAATCACTAAGTGGGTATGAAATTACATCAAAATTCCCCTTAGCATTGCTATATAGTTTACTTCTCCGTTTATAATTTAATTTTTTAAATCCAATACGATCCATAATCCTTTGCCATACACTTGGATAAAATTTAGGAAGCTGATACGCATTTTTAATATTGATATTTTCTTCTTTGTTAAGAAAAAGAAAATATGAACCAATACCAGCATCTAATAGTCCATAATGAAGGCGCACTGCCGCTGTTGCGGCGCCTCCAGCATTAGAAGTATTTATATGTAAAATTTTCATAAATTCCAGACCATTCCTTGAAAAATTCAGGATTTATAATATCGGTCATCTTATCAAACCACTTAAATTGCCAATTCATAACTTATATATTCCTGCAATTATCAGGCTCTATTTGCAAAATAAGGGTTAAAGTTGTATTCCATACCACTTTGTCCCATATTGTCCAAGATATTCCAATCCTTTGCCAATAGAACCGATAGTTGGTTTGTTTACAGAGTTTATAGAAACAATATTATAATATCCATTCTCCAGTCTATCTGAAAGAATAAATTCCTGCCGCCTTCCATTTCTCATCAAAGGATAAATTCTCTGATCTCCGCTAGAATTTACAATACAAATTTTTTTATTCTTAGATATTTTTTCAAATTTAGTGTTTTTGCCATATGCATAAGTTTTATTTAGTTTTTTTAAAGGTCTTCTTTGATTAAAAAAAACATATAAAACAGAATCAAAAGAGACCAATAATATAAATATATAAATAATTATTTTTGAAAGCCTGTAAGTTGAAAAATCTTTTAAAAAAACGGAAAGTACCGGAATTATCAACAGATAAGCAGGAATAAAAAATCGACAAGACCATGGCTGCCATCTCATCAAAACTCCATAAGATAGAAAGAAAAAGAAACAGATAAAGGTTAAAAACCTAATATAAGGGAGTTCATTTTTAAACTTAGATTTTCTAAGCAATATAAATATTAGTCCAATAATAATTAAATAGGTAGCAAGACCATACCAAACTTCATCTTCAACTAAATGCTTTGAAATAAAATGATCAAAAAAATAATCTCCCCCAAAAGATAAGTCCCTGTCCCATCCTTTTTGAAACCAAACTTTGTCTATAAATCTATTTATATGATAAGGGATGGTATGCTTGTATGCCGTACCTGAAAAACAATCATATACACTAAAAATATCGTAACTAAAAAGTGCAATAGGATTTAAAAGAGCCTGTACTGTTACACCCAAAAGGTTTTGTTCTGCCGTTTTAAAATAATTACCCTTATTGTTAACATATATATTTTGCCCGGGCGCAGATAGATGCTTACTTTCATAGTAGTTAATGTAATACGAAGGCAAAGCAAGTATTAACATTAATAATACGGATGCAAAAACTATTCCCCAGTTTATTTTACTTAAATATTTTTTAAAATCAGGTCTTAACTTTTTTCTTAATAAAATATATAAAAAAAACAGTACAAAACCAGGGATAAAAAATGCAACCGTCACTTTGGTTCCCACAGCAATCCCTACCGCTATAAAAGCTACAAAAAGAAGCATATTATTACGATATTTTGTCCACAAAAAAACAAAGTAAACTGCACTTAGAAAAACACAAGCCAGTAAAATATCATTATTTGTTGTTGTTGCCTGCGCTAACACTGCTGTCCCGGTTAGTCCAAAAAATGCACTTAATAATGCAACATAACTGTTATGAACAATAAAATAGCTGGTTCTATAAAGCGTAACACCAATTGTACTCCAAGCAATCAAGTTGATAAAAGAAAAAAACCTGTCAGGTAGGCCATACTGAACAACAGGAAGCTGTAACAACGTCGCATTAAAAGGGGAAAAAATTTGCCTTTCATTGGGCGTAAAAAAATGACCCAAATCTCCCTGAGAAAGATAAAGATAAATACGCGGCAAATGATATGTCATTGAGTCCCAGTTATTGGGTGGATAAACAATCACTGTAATTAAATTTAAAACAAATAAAACAGCTAGCAAAACCAAAATGGGATAATGCTTTTTTGTTAATACTATTTGGTTACTATCGTGCAGAAAGAATAGTGGTTTTACATTAACCAGCTTCAATACAATTAACAGAAATAGTAGAAGTAATAATGAAATGGAAAAATAAGCAGTATAACAGAATAATTTTTTGAACACTGACAAAACTAGCGCTGTTATAATTAAATCAGCCCATATTAACAAAAAAGTTAACACAAGCCTGTCTAAAACAGATTTCAGCAGTCTTGATGCGACAATATAAGAAATTACCGCTACTAAAATAATACTAATACATCCTAAAAATTCTATCATTGTTTAAAATATTCAGGGTAAAAATGCCTTTTAATTGTATAATACATGAACTTTATCAGCGTTAAAGGATTATGAAATGTACAAAGGAATAGCCAACAATAGCCAAGGTACTTAAAAAACTTTTTATCATTTAAACATTCAAAAGCAAGTTGCTTGTATACATAATAGTACTCATGATTAAGTTTTTCCTTAGAAATATTGGGCACATTAGTATTTAATCTCCGCAAATATGCTTTCTCCTTAGCTCTCACTTCCCACAGAAAAGCTTTCCAGCCATTATTATTCAATGAAATGCTATTATCATGATGCCTATAATAATATAAAGGAATATCAAGATATTTAACTTTACCAACCTCTTCAAGTTTTAAATATAAATCCTGATCTATTGCTTTTTTCAAGTTAATATCTAATGGTTTGTTTTTTAAATACATTTGCTTCTTAAAAGTTGCAAAGTGCCCAATACAATGAATTTTATTTTTGCATGTTAGGTAAAATTCATTTTCATCTAGCATGCGTATATCGCTACATAACTTAATTATCTCTAAATTTTTATCACAAATATAGTGAGTTGAGTAAATCAAAGAACATTTTGAGTTTTTTCTATGCTCTTTAACCATGATTTCCAAAGCATTACTTACAATAGTATCATCACTATCTAAAAAACCTAGAATTTCACCATTTGCTAAGCAAGCAGCTCTATTTTTGGTATATCCAACTCCTTTGTTCTTTTTATTAATAAAAAATTTTATTCTTTCATCCTTTAAACAATATTTACTGAGAACTTCTACAGAGCTATCTTTAGAACAATCATCAACAATAATAATTTCCCAATTAGAATAAGCTTGCTCTATAACACTTTCTATTGCCTGACCAATATATTGACCATTATTGTAATTAGCCATAAGAATAGAAAATAAAGGATTATTCATTTGGGTTCTTTTGCATGTTTCCATATAATGTACTGGATATATTCTCTGAATTAAAATATATCGTCATTGTCTCTTTATTGTTTATTTTAGATAAACTATTCTTAAAGTTTTGTGAAAAAGCGTTTGTACTAAAATAACTATCATAATAGTCAATAACATTTTTTCTCATTCCATCTATTTTTACCTTAGAAAAATGCTTAATTTCATCCAGCAATAATCTTAGATGATCGATATCGCTAAAAACTAGGCAGTTTTTACCATGTTCCAGGAAAGGATAAATAAATTGATTATACTGTAAGATCGGTATTGTACCTGCACACAATGCTTCAATCAAATTATGACATAAAGGCATTGTGGTCCCAGGCAATGCCAAAAAGAAATTCGCCTTAGCAAAAGTTTTCAGCCAATCTTTTTGCCATAAGACCTTTTCTTTACCGGTAATGTATATAATTAGCTTAGCACTTCCTCTTCTAATTAAACCTTCTAAATCCTCCAAACTTTCAGGAAAACAAGTGTCTGAATATTGTTCAAGAGTTGTAATAACTTCATATCTAGTTAAACAATTAAAGATAGATTTTATTCTCGGATTGTTATAATGTTCTCTATTCACCCCTCCCACAAAAAGAGTAGATAAGCTTCTACTGCCTCTTCTAAATTTATCAATGTTTTTAACATAATCCCACTTGTACTGCCCCACATGCATAAAATAAGGAAAAATAAAATCTTTTGTCTTCTGTTTTTTTACTGCCGTAAAATAATCATAGTTAAGCTTAAAAAAGATAGCTTTATTTTTTAGTTTTATTATACCTTCATCAGGTTTTAATTTTGTTTTTTTAAGATATACACCAGACTCGTTTATAATCCAATCACTATAATCATTTAAGTTTGTGAGTAGCTTAAAAGTCGGATTAAAATATACTGTGAAATCATATCTTAAATAATGTACCAATAAGTATATATAACGGGCAAGCTTCCCATCTGGAATATTGATATATATCTTATTCGTATTCTTTTTAAATGTTTTAAACTGTTTTGTTTTAAACTTAAAATATACTTTTACATATTTTATGACCAACAAACGATGTTTATAGATGCTGCATATTCTCTTTATAATCCAAAGACTATTTAGGGGAATAAATATATATTTAAGGTCCATGATATTTTAAGCAGTTTATTTTTTATGATTTTTAGTAGTAATTTAAAACTAGTGAGTTTTTTATCATGGCCGCTCATTTCCGTCGTCACTCTTCGAGCTGTGCCACGACACCTTATTCGCTCAAGGCAAAGACGGCTGCTGCACTCAATCTGTGAAGATAAAATCTTAGCACTTTCAGATGGACTAAACCTTCGGAATACGTCTAATTTCTAAATCCAGCAGGTTAAGTATTTTTCTGATAATATCTTTGGTTACCAATCTTAATCCATTCCTTTGAAAATATTTCTTTATCTTCCGTTTGCTAATAAAGCCTTTACGAATGATCCAAACCTGATCCTGTCTGACTTCCAATTTCAGCCTTCTCTGATTTACAAATTCATTTACTGCCCTCCGTACTCCATCAAATCCAGCATAATCATCCCCAAAAACTATTCCATTCTCGTTTAATAAATCATAATAGTTTGTCAAATCATCAAAAACATCATGATAATTATGACTGGCATCCACATAGATTAAGTCTGCTTGTATTTTATGTTTTTTTAGCCAAGCTGCAGAAATATTACTTGTGTTCGGAAATGGGACGATAATATCACTAACACCACTTCTTACTATGTTTGAAAGAAATTGATAATAGAGTTTTGGATAACCATTTTTTCGATATCTGTGGATCGACCATGATTCCATAATTTCAGGTGGAAGATGTTCAACTCCTCCCAACCAGGTATCAATGCATACAAGTACACTATCCCGCTCCTGTTGTTTCAACAATTTGGCCATTTGAATTGCTGACCTTCCTTTCCATGAACCTACTTCAAAAATAACTAATGGTTGAATATCGGCAATTAGCTCAGAAAATATTTCAGGAAACCCACCTCCATGGAGATCTAATTTAAATTTAGGTTCATATCCATCGTAAATATCTTCCTTATGAAGTTTTAATAAAATATTTTTTGCTATCGTCATTTAATTAACCACTTCTTTTTTTGATTTAACAATTTAAAAATCAAATTTAGGAGGCCAAAATTTAAATATATAACTATTGCATTATTCCAGTGTATTAACCTCATATCACGCTATCTAATACACATACCATGTGTCTCTACAAGACACAAAACTATTTTAAATATTATTAATATTTTTATCAGTACAACCATGGTAACTGGATTTATGATTTATTTATTAGAAATTGCTTTTGCTATATACCTATCGAGTGTATCTATATATTTTTTCATAGAAAGATGTTGTTTAGTATAAATTCTCCCATTCTCTCCCATTGATTTAGCTAAATCTCTATCTTTTGCTAATTGAATAATCCCATCGGTCATTCCCTTTACGTCCTGCTCATCTACAAGAATCGCCGATTTACCTTCAATTGCTACATCTGGAATTCCAGCATGACGTGTTGACACTATTGGCAGGCCTGCAGCGCCTGCTTCCATAATCGCTACCGGCGTACCTTCGGAATCTCCATTTTTAGCTGTTATAGAATGCTGCACATAGCAAAACGCTCCATTCATTTCTTTAATTATTTCCTGCCTTTTTAATTCTCCTTTCAGGTGAATGCTATCACTAAGCCCAAGGTATTTTATTAAATTCATTGTTGTATTCATTAAAGGGCCATCACCTATCATAACCAGTTCAAGTTCAGGAGATTGTTTTTTAGCCCCAGCAAATGCTAATACAGCTAGATAAGGGGCCTTTTTATCTACAAATCGACCACTTGTTATTACTTTATTTGAACTATAATCTGGTTTTACATTATAAAAATTATCATTAGGAGCACATGGATTCACAATTATTTTATCCTCAGGCGCCCCCAATTTAATTAATTGCTTTTTCATAGCCTTAGATACGGCAATAAGATAAGAACTATATTCAAAAACCTTTTGGTATCTATTCTGAAATTTCTTTAAAATGTTATACTCGTAAGCATCAAATCCATGAAAATGGGGTATTAATTTAATATTATTGTCTTTACATATATCAACCAATGCTGCAGCACTAACACCATATTGTGCAAGAATTAATTCAATTTTATTTCTTTTAAGAAATTTAACAAAAGCTTGTTTCTTATAGTCACCTTTAAGAAACCTATTAATATTTTTTTGCCAGAAACTTTGTCTGCCAATATAGCCTATTTCATATTCGTTAAGTGGTAAGAGATCTCCATATAGAAAGCATTTAACATCTTTTACTAATTCACGCTGCGCGTCTATAAAAGTCGATTGATTTGGATCTGAATCATTTGTTGTTATTGCTATATTCATATTTACTTACTCTATTTTGGATTCATTTTTTGTTTTTAACTCCCAAAAACAACATTAGCCACAGCCTAATTTTAAATTATATTTATATATTTAAAAGATTATTCAATTTTTGTTCCCATATTTCTTTTGTAAACAATGCTTCCCATCTTTTCTTGCTATTTTTTCCCATTTTAAGACGGAGTTCTTCGCTATCTATTAAGTTAAGTAATCTATCTATCATTTGCTCTTCATCTGTAACATCTACTATAAATCCATTATGTCCATCTAAAATTGATTCAACTGTTCCACCATTACTTGTTGCTATTACTGGAAGACTATGTGCCATCGCACCAACTTCAGATATACCATGCGATTCTCGTTTAGAAGGTACAAAATAGATATCTGCCTTATTGTATAATTCGCTGACATCTTTCTGAAAGCCAATAAAAGAAATGTTTTCATTATTTTCAGTTTCTTTTCTACATCGTTCGACTAAACTCCCGCTCCCTGCCCACAAAAACCTAATATTTTGTCGTAACTTTAAAATTTCTTTTGCTAATTCAATCCATACCAAAGGGTTTTTACCGTCTTCAACTCTTGCTAACGCAATAACAGTTAGTGTTGTTGAGTTGTTGAGTTGTTGAGTTGTCGAGTTGTTGAGTTGTTTTTCGTAGAAATTATGAACGGTCACTGCATTAGAGTAATTGCCGATCCAATATTGCCGCATTTTATTAAGACAAAAATCAGAAACAGGTACAAAGGTACAGCGTTGATGCAATAAACCAATTTTCAGTAGCAATTTGTTACCTTTATCCAAAGGGTGTAATGGCATTACATGTTGAAAAAAATAAATTTTACCTGGAATATATAATCCCCTAAACCAAACAAAAGGCCAACCTTGCGAGATAATGGTAAGTTCAGGTTTTACTTTCTTGTAAAGGTTGCGTAAATATAAAATCTGTTTTATATAGTTATATGTTTTTAGAAATGAAATTTTTACAGGCCAAAAACTTGTTAAATAAACATCCTGTAGATTTTTTTTATTAAATACGTAGGTGTTAATATTATTATTTTTACAATAAGCTGAAACTTTTTCTGTAAATTCACTTTTTTTAACTAAAAGAAAAACTTGATAATTACGATTTTGTAGATAGTCAATAAGCTGATAAAAAAAACTCCTGGTTCCACCGTAGTCAGGAGTTTGAAATATAAGCAAAACTACTTTTTGATTTTTAGTGTACATTAATATAGATTAGTAGTAAGCATTTCTCTTTTTTTAATTATCAATATTAAACTCTTTTCTGAACAGCAATAATAATAATCCTCAATGCCCCCCCTATTCATCCCAATAAAATATTCAATAAATTCTTTTATGTCTTTGAATTTTACAGTGTCTAAAAACCTTATATGTTCTTCTCTAAATAACCTATAATGAAAGTATTTCCCAAGTTTATCAAAAATAGAATTTATTACATTAATTACTTTCTGCAACTTTCCATTATCAAAAATAAGTTCTCTATTTTTATATTCAAAATAACACATTTCACCTGCTTTAAGTTGTGAAAAGTTTTGATAAAAGCTTAAAAAAGCCAAATGATCTTTACGATCAATTGTCACTTGAAACTCTTTTAAATAATTTTTACTTAAATACAGTTGCAATGCTAACCTTCCCTCAACTTCGTAAATCCGCCCCTTTTCTATTTTATTTCTTGGGGGTTGTTCTTTGGAGCAATACAGATAATTTAGTTCGGCCAAGAACCAATGAGAAGGTCTTGGTGGAGAGACCTTTGAATGCCATTGATGCCATAATGGAATCACACTAACATCAATATGTTTTCGTGTTAGCCCCCTCATTTTAGTCAAACTCAAATTAACATCTTCATCTTCAGCTCCCCAAACTTGATAAAATTCATCAAATCCATCAATTTCAATTAAACATGATCTATGAACAACCATCAATCCAATAAAATTTATCTCAAATTTTTCATTACTACCAATTTTTTCATTTATAATTTTACTTAGGGGATAGTCTTGAGGAAGGTAATAACACCTGTGTGTAAGAAATATATCCTTAGTTATATTATCAGAAGCAAATTTAGTATAATTTTTGCAGAAGATTAAATCAACATCTGCAATGACAATATATTCTCCTTTAGCATGCATTATGCCAATATTAAGTGCTTCTGATTTATTCCATAAAAAGCCTCTTGTCTCTGTGTAAATATATGTAGTAAATTTATACGACTCTACTAATCGCCTTATTTTTGCTGAAATATTAGGTTTGCTACCATAGTCAACAAAAATAAGCTCAAAGTTCTGTTCTTCTTGCCTAGCTAGTGAATCTAACGAATATTTTACCCGTTTATATTCACGATTACGAAATCCTATAATTATAGAAAACTTAAGCACAGTGCAGTATCTTATAGCCTTTTAATTTTTATTTAATATCTTCTAATGGCTTTCTTCAAAAAACTTCTAGTTTTGCGTAATCCTTCTGTGTATACCGTAAACGGTAGAGGATTATCGCTTCGCTTTGTCGCATTTAAGGCTAAAATCGCAACCTAAAAGTGAAGATCTCAGTCGACGAAAGTATACAAAGAATGTAAATGACTTTTAAATAATTTTTCACGTTTATGCTTTATTTTAAAAAATAAGATCAGTATATCAAAGATTTTAGATATAATAAAATCTTTACTTCCAAGTTCGTGTTTGTATATACAAAGAATATCCATTTTATCTTTATCTTTTCCTCGTAAAAATAATTCCCTGGGTCAAAAACTAGGTTTGCTATAGATAAATTCTCAAATTTACTATTACACATAATAGGTCTTAATCATTTATCTTAAAAATTTAATTTTATTAATAATCCAATTCCCTAGTTTATACGATCTAGAGTTTTTAATTTTTAATAACAGTCTTTTAAGAGAATTAATCTCATCAAGTGAACGATTAATATTTTTTTCAATTTTTATCAGCAATTTCTTTTGCTGTTTTAATAAATTATCTTGTATTTCAGAATCAAAATTTGTTATCAAAATATTCAAAGTTTGCTGCCATTTAATTTGGTTTATTAGAATATGATTATTAGCCCATATATTATTTTCATGAATTCTATAAACACCCATAACATCAGGTAAAAATTTAACTTTCCCATATTTTGTCACTAACAGAAAAAGCGAATAATCCCCTGCAAATACAGAAAAAAACCATTCTGGTATATCTGTTAAAACATTTCTAAACACTACCGACAATGTAGAGATATAGGCCCCAAGAGCTAGGTCTTTATGCGTTATAACCTTATCACCATAGTCAGAAACAACTTTTTTACCCGTATTCGAATTCCACACAACAATACTGTGAGCACACATAGCAAAGTCAGAATTAGCTTCTAAAAAGTCAACTTGTTTCTGAAGTTTATATGGATCTGTCCAATAATCATCCCCTTCGCAAAGAGCAATATATTTGCCTTTTGCTGCATTGTAAGCTCTTATACCATTACGGGTAGCACCTACATTCTTTTCACTAGTTATAATTTTAATAATAGAATTTGGTTTTTTTTTCTGATAATCTAATATAATCTCTCTGGTATTATCTGTTGAGCAATCTTCTCCAATGATAATTTCATAATCAAAATCGCATTTTTGCATTAAAAAACTATCAAGAGCCTGACCTATATATTTTTCATGATTATATGTTAAGCTAAGTATACTTACCAATAATTTATTATTTTTATTCATAATATAACGTTTTTTTGCTGTTATTTATTCCCGGCATTTTTACTTTTCATTTTTAAAGTGTTTAAAAGATTTTCGGAGTACATAAATAATTTTGTGTATACTGTTTTTTATGAGATTGCATTTACACAGGTTATTTTACAGAGCCGATTTTCTTTGACATTTTACAACTCAAAACCTTGCAGTAATTGATCAGCACGAATTATTCGCTCAACAGTGGGGTAAAACTGCTGAGTATACATTAATACCTGTTGAGAACCACCCATTATAACCAAACCAGGCCAAGGTAATACGTTCAGATCTGAAATGCTTTCACGTTTTTCTGTGCAAGAGAATACACCATCTTTCCTGAATATTACCCCCTTTACACAACTTATGTCCGCGTTGGCTTCAAGTTGTTTAGCTAATTCACAGATCGTAAGTTCCCCTTCGGGATTTTTAATGTCATTACCTCAAATATATTAACCAATATGGTCTTCAACATTTTTATATTTCTGTAATAGCTCTTTTGCATAAGGATTAATATTTACTGTACTTGAAACAATAGGGAATTCACAATTTCTGCAAGTTGTATATTTATTCTGTTTATTTTGTAATTTGTTCCTCCAAATATTTATTAAGCTTTCTTTATTTACATCTCCTATTACATTTTTTTGTTCAAAATCTACACAACATGGGCTACAAGCTCCGTCAGAATGAATTAAAAGTTGATAAAATAAGTTTGGACAAATTTTGCCTTTAACAATATCCTGACAATATTGATGTCTTAAACTGGCACCGACTTTTAAAGTATCTTTAATGTCTATACCGGGCCAAGCATTTACAGCATTGCCTATAAAAATGGTATCGCAAAAATCCCTGAATATTTCTAAAAATCTTTTCTGCTCTTCTTCTGAAAAATAATTCCCCGAAATTTTTATGTGAATATGGCAATTACCTTTTATGCTGTATAGCTTTTTTATATTAGCTACCAACTCATTGAAGTTAAAGTTGTTGTGAGTAAATTTAGCATACTGCGCTTGCGAAAGTCCATATATTGAGATGTGTATTTGATCTAATCCTGCCTTAATTATTTCTTTCATATTTTCGTCCGTAAATTTTGAACCATTCGTTGTTATTGCTACCCTTTCAGCTATACCTCTTGTTTTAAGCAATCTGATCATAGTAGATAAATTTTTGTTTAATAACGGTTCCCCAAATCCGTTCAAATGTATCATTTTAACAGGTGAAGGAAATTCTTTAAGATCATTTAAAATTTTTCCAAAAAGATTCATATCCATCATTGTTTGTCTTGGCATTTTCTCAAGCCAATTTTTATTTCCATGAAAACAATGTTGGCAAGAAAAGTTGCACACATTTGACGGATCTACATATATTGTAAGCGGTGTAAGTAATGGTAATAATTTCCAAAGAGGTTCTCTGTTTTTGCTATATGGTGGTCTAAATTCTGCTTTCATACTCTTTTCAATTTATCCTATTCGTATTTTTTCTATAAGGTACTGCTTTCTTAAATTCACATTACAAGTGCAACCTTAAATTTATCAATAAATTTAAAATACTCAACCAAAACGTTAGCAGAAGCTCTATAGCCCAACGATTTTCTTCGTCTAGTATATAAGAACTTACAAAAAAAGAACCGAGCATTCTAGAGTTAAATCTCCCTCATTTTTTTCTCCGCAAAAAGAATAGATAAAGATCTCTTCATAACTTTTTCTACACTATTTTTGGGTAGAACATCTATTAAAAAATACCTCCTTGGTTGCTGAAAATCAGCTAAATGCTTAGCACAATAAAATCGGATTTTTCTCTTGTCAAAACTTTCAGGACTTCTAGAAACAATAGCCACAGCAACAATTTCACCCAGTTTATCATCATGAATAGGAAAAACTGCACATTCCAAGATAGATGGGTGTCCTAAAAGTACAGACTCAATATCTTTAGGGTAAATGTTAATCCCTCCTGTAATAATAACATCTTTTATCCTTCCCATAAAGTACAAATAACCTTCATCATCCATTCTTCCAATATCACCGGTTCGAAAATAGTCTTCATACATAGCTTCTTTGGTAAGATCAGGACGATTAAAATATCCTCCGAAAATCATAGGAGTTTTACATATAATTTCTCCTGTTTCACCGGCCTCAGCTATTTTGCCATTCTTAAGAAGAATTTTTATTTCTACTCCCGGGGCAGGCTTGCCGACTGAATCCAGCTTTTTAAAATCCAAAGCATGATTTAAATTTGAAGCAATGGCTATTTCCGAAGTACCATAACACTCATGGAATTGACAATGTATCCTTGAAAGCAGATTAGTCTTGACTTGAGTTTCTAATTGTTCTGATGAAGCCACTATGCATCGTAAACTCCTTATTTTTGTTTCGTTGGCAGCATTGGCTAGTTGTACAGAAATTTGTCTAAGTTGCGAAGAGACGGCAATGGTAAACGTCACAGATTGTTCGTTTACACATTTCAACCATTCCAAAGGAGAATATCTATTCATCAACACAGATGTCCCGCCTATCAATAAAGGAATCAGTACAAGTCTTTCGGCAAGCGAATGATATAAAGGAGTCGCTGCTAATACTTTATCTGAAGAGGTAATTTCGTATAGTTGAACAGCAGCGATGGCTCTGTTAAATTTTGTATTTTGTCCTAAAATAATTGGTTTTGGGTCTCCTGTCGATCCTGATGTCATAGTCAGAATTAGAGGAGCATCATCTTGTGTAGGGTTAGGGACAAAATCGCAGGTAAAACACTTGAGTAACTTATGCAAAACTACTCCACTTGCAAATTTATCATCAATTGAAACCCACAACCCATTCACAAAAGAAAAGTCACAAGTATTCGATGAAAACAAAGACTCTAATATATATGTCTTAGCTATTACATGTTTTACATTTGCTATCTGAAATGCACGGTGCACTGCAGATGACGGTAATGACGTATTCATAGGCACAAGCACCACACCAAGTTCGGCGGCTACAAAGATCAAAGCCACAAACTCAATACAATTAGGTAATAAAACACCTATATGATCTCCCTCCATTACGCCCTTAGCTGCAAATGCGTTTATCCATTTGCGAACAAAGACACCGAGTTGGCCATAGGTCATTTTTTCGCCTTCGCACCAGATTGCAAGCTTATCTGGAGTGCAGCGGGCATTGTAAAAAAAAGAATTAGATATTAGTGTCATGACAAATATGTACCCAGAAAAAACAAAACGAGCCAATTCGGTAATTGACTCCAATCAGAACTAATAATTTTATCCGGAAAAAGGGTAAAGTAATACAAGAATATCAGTGCAACTGCGCAGTCTAATACATATTTAATGGGCTAAATATCTAGTTCAAGTTCTTTGATGGAAGTTGGTTCTAATATGGACATCTTGTGATTAAGATATTTTTGTATAAATTCAAAGTCTTCACCAGCTAAACATTTTCTACTATAATCTCTAAAATATTTCACATCAAATCCTGCTTCTACGATCTCTTTTAAAGATTGCTTAAGAATATTGCCTAGTTTTACATGGATAAAAGGACAAGGTAAAACGTCACCACGCGGATTTAAATACAAAATATTTACAGAAGCACAACCAGATATACATACTTTTTCATCTTCAAAATAATTCCATAAATCACGCGAAATTTTAGAATTGTTTAATCGTAGTTGTTCAAGATGGTCAGAATCTTTCGGCTGAAGCATATATTTAAAATTACCGCAAAAACATCCTGTAGGAGTTAAAGGAATAAAATTTAATACATAATCATGTTCTTTGGCAAAATTGCAAAGTTGTTCAGTGGATTTATCAAAAACATTGTGATGTCCGACTGTATAATTGATACTGGCAACCATACCTGCAGCTTTTATATTTCCTAATGCTTTCATTGCTCTTGAATAAGACCCCGGCATGCCGCGAAATTTATCGTGTTGATCCACAATAAAACTGTCCAAGCTGACGGCTACCCGGTCTACACCCAAATTACACAGCTCGTGAGCTTTTTCCCGAGTCATATACCAACCATTTGTCGTTAGTACGATATCAAAACGCTCTGGACCAATGGCCTTGATTAATGTTGCCAAGTCTGGAAATATCAGAGGTTCGCCACCTTGAATATCCAATTCCCAACCACCCAGCACATCGAGTTCATCACATACACGCTTAACATCCTGAATATTAATTTTTCGCGAACAACTATCCTTTGCTGCTGAGCGGGTAAAACAATGCTGGCACTGAAAGTTACACCGATTGTCGTAATTAATTATCATTCCCCGGATACGGGAGCCAATTTGACCTCCATTTGAATTTAAGTGCTTGATAAAAGATTTAAGTTTTATAAACCCTTTGGCTTTTTTTAGCAACATATACACACCATGATGTTTTTATTTACGACAAATAAACGCAAGACTCTGAGTCTCATCGTTTAACTGCAACATTTCATCTTTGACAATGTAAACATTTTTGCGCAATAGCGTTAACCCAGCATCTGCGATTAAACGCTCTATTTCACCTAAATTAGAAAAATTCGTTAAATGATCATAGTGATTACTGTCTATGACTGTTGTCATAAACAAAACACCATTTGGTTTTAACAGCTTGTGTATTTCAGCCAATGCAGTTATTGGCTCTGGCACATGCTCCAAGACCTCAGTAAGAATGCACCAATCATAGCTATTATCTCTATCATTAATGCCATCACATAAATTGCCAATTAACAATTTATATTTATTCGCATTGACACCCATAGCTTTTAACAGCTTGTTTGAAAAATATACTGAATATTGACTGATATCATACCCAGTCACTGACACATCTTGGCAATGCTTGAAAGATTGCCAAATATAAAAACCCGGACCAAAACCAATATCAATCCCTTTTGATTGTTTACTCAGCAAAGGAATAAATTCTTTGAGATAAAAATTATATTTTACGTATAATATTGCAGCAAAGGGATATGAAAGAAACATCCCCGGCAAATATACTTCTTCCATCTTCTTTTTGTTATTGTATACATTTTCTCTAATCTCATCGAAAGAGCCATTATTATATTTTCCATTTTTTTCAAACCTTGCTTTATCCTTTAGATACAACAATGTTGATTTCAAATATGCCTTATCTCCATCATAACCGAGCATGTCTACAATTTTGAGCATTTCTTCGCAAAACTCTAAGTAGACATTGCCGAAAGTATACCACATACTCCAAAAATTATCCTTCATTCCTTGAAACACAAGATTTTGAACAAATCTATGCGTCAGAGGATATTTATTTCTATCAAAGCCATTCATGCCTTGCACCCTCTTTTTATTGATATAAATATAAAACGTTTATTAGTTGTTTGACAGTTTCGGCTTTATCTAGAGATTTCATACATTATGCCCCAGTTTTTTAGAGATAATAGAAACTACCCCCCCCACAGTTCTGAACTCTAAAGACAGCATATCTTCAGCTGAAATCTCAATATCAAACTCAGACTCTATCTCCAACATGAATCCAATTATTCCGATAGAATCAACATACCCTGAATCAATATAGTTAAAAGTATCTATGTCAACACCTTTGGGTAACTTAGCTTTTTTTTCAATAAAATTAAGAATGAATTCACGAATATATTCCATTATAACCCCCTCTACTCCTGCATTTTACAGTATTTAAGAAAATCTTTGCTATTCATTTTAAATAGTTGACCTGGTTCAGAAATATACACTTCGTCGTCAGCAGTACTTCGATTGATCAATGTATGTGCAGCAATAAAATTTCTTTCTCCTAAGCTCACACCGTGTCCAATACAGGAATTATTTCCAAAGAAACAACCAACGCCTGTTCGACACCTACCACCAAATGTAACTCCGGAATTAATCCAATTATAATTACCTATACAGCAATCATGCCCAATATTCACATTCGCACAAATAAAGGTTCCATCCCCAATTCGGGCTCCAGGATGAATAAACACATGTTCCAAAATAATACAATTCTGGCCAATTCGTACATCGTCATGCAGATGAAAAGATTTGTGGATGTAACTTGCCAATTCATATCCCAACTGAGTCGCCTGTTCGCATTTTTTCTGTCGGACCTCATTCATTTCCGGATACCCCACCGATATGATCATCTGATATGACTCTGGGCTAAAAATATCACATACACTATTAAAAGACACCAAAGGTAAACCTAAAAAGTTAACTTTGTCCTTTGCGATACAACCCTCGTCTACCACAAACCCAGTCACCTCATAATTTTTTCTCAGGTAGGAATACAACACTTTAGCCATAGCCCCATTACCATAGATAACAATTTTTTTCACACTTTCTCCCAGGAGTTTGATCTGCTAGATTTTTGAATAGCCTTTAATAACTGAATTCCCTCACAGGATTCATCAATCCCAAAACATTCAGTAAAATTTGTGTTTCCATTTAGTTTATTCTCCCTCAATGCAGAAGCAATATCTTGGTAATAATTGGCAAAAGCTTCAATATACCCTGCAGGATGACCGACCTTAAATCTAGTGTATCTTTGTTGATTACATACTTTAGCCTCATCATTGCCCCGATCTATTTTCCATCTTCGTCCTTTCGAGTCAGCAAGGTTTAGAATCTCAGGAAATTCCTGCATCCATTCTGCTGATCCTTTTTCTCCGTATATTCTAATTTTCATTCCATTCCTGTTTCCTATCGCAATTTTGCTATACCACATGTTGCAAATAATGTTATTTGAATACTCTATAATGCAGTTGATATTATCAACTACTGTAGAAAAATTGCCCAGAGATTCGCTTGTAGCTACTACATTGATTGGGATTGCATTAGTAAGATATTTGACAAGTATGTGTAAATGCACACCTAAGTCTAATGATATGGTTGATATTTCATTATCAATTAATCTCCATTTCTGGGGAACAATTGGCTTATCATTTCTACCAACTCTGATAAAACTCTCTAATGGCATTTCGATTTGAAGATGCTTTATCTTACCTAATTTTCCGCTATTAATTATGTGCTTTAGCTCTCTAATGATTGGGAATCCTAGATAATTGTATATAACCAACAGAAAACCTGCATTATGCTTTAAAGCTTTTTTAATTTCAATTATTTCTTCCATTGAACAAACAAGCGATTTCTCACATATTACGGGAATATTATTGCTAATACATTTGAGAACTTGGGAGAAATGCTGATCTTGAGGAGTAAGAATAACAGCAGCATCAATACGATTTTTTTCGTTCTTTATTAAGTCTTCAAAATCGTTATATGTTCTATCTTTAGAAACTTTATACTTATTTGCTGTCTCATAATTAATATTTTTATTTCTGCTAAAACATCCAGCTACCAACTCAAAAATATTGTCTAAATTGATCGCAGCATAATGAGCAGACCCGACAGCAGAATTAATTCCACCACCAATAAAAGCAATTTTTAATTTATTACTCCTCACTTTTTAAGCCCCTATTTGTGAGATTTTTTTGCCGAAGTTTTGTGGGTTCAGCAACAGGCAGCTTTACTCTTTCTTGAGAACTAAACCTGTTTGTTATCACTGATAATTTGTATTACTCGATTAACATCGCTTAAAGATAAATCAGGATAAATTGGAAGACAGACAACCTGTTTAGACATTCTGTCTGCTATTGGCAGTTTACCTGCTTCTGCTGATGCTAAATGTTTATATGAAGAAAACTGGCTTATTAACGGATAAAAGTATCGCCTTACAAAAATATTACTCTCTCTGAATTTGCAATATAACTCTTCTCTATCTATTCCATATTTGTCAGCATCAACCAATATAGGAAAATAAGAATAGTTATGCTTTACACCCGTAACATCATCAAAAAAAATTATCCCTTTAATATTTGCTAAGTGTCTTCTATAGTACTTAGCAACCTGTTTAGCTTTTTCAATTTCGTCATCTATATATTTCAGTTGCAGTAAACCAAATGCAGCCTGAAACTCATTCATTTTACCATTTGTACCTGGAGCAACTACAGTTGTTTCATTTGCAAAACCAAAATTTTTAAGAAAATCTATCCTTTTTTTCAGTTTTGTATCATTTGTTATTAATGCACCACCTTCAAAGGTATTAAAACATTTTGTAGCATGAAAACTCAACATTGAAAGGTCACCCCAATTTAAAACAGATACCCCATCTTTTTCTATCCCAAAAGCATGTGCAGCATCATAAAAAAGTTTTAACCCGTAAGTGTCACAGATTTTTTGCAACCTTACGTTATCACAAGGGATTCCATAAACATGCACAGGCAGTATAGCAGTAGTGTTAGGTGTAATTAATGACTCAATTTTATCTGTGTTAATATTAAATGTTTCCAGGTTAATATCACAAAAAACAGGGGTACACCTGTTCCAGTATATAGCATGGGTTGTCGCTGCAAATGTATAAGGTGTGGTAATTACTTCGCCAGTAATTTTTAGTGCCTGTAATCCAATTTGTAAGGCTATCATACCGTTACAAAATAAACTTACATATTTAACGCCAAGATATTCAGCTAAAGCCTTTTCAAATTGTTCATGAAAAGCACCATTATTTGTAAGGTTTTTTGTTTCCCATATTGCTTTTAAATATGGAATAAATTCGTCTAATGGTGGAAGAGATGGTTGTGTGACAAAAATTTTATTACATTCTTGCATATATTACAGTTTCTTCATTGTGTATAGTATAATGCCCAAGGTATAACTTATACCCTAGGCCTAAACTTTTAAGCCATGCGGGAATATTTACGAAATCATTCATACTATGATAAATAGATATTGCTAATTGAGGCTTGAATTTTCGAATCGTTTTTTCAGCTCCTTTTAGTGCGCTTAGCTCAGAACCTTCAATATCCATCTTTATAAAATCTACCTTTATTTGCTCGCTATCAACAAAATCGTCTATAGAAATTGTATCCAAAGACATTGAACGTATCACGTTATTATCAAAATCAATTCTACTCCCAGGACCATTTTCTATGCAAGTAACTTTTTGGTTAGATGAAATTCCCAACGGTTTAGGCACTAAGGTTATTCTTTTTTCTAATTCTTTATTCAGGCTTAAATTTTTTCTAAAAACTTCTATATTTTTCGGAATAAATTCAAAACTATAAACATGTCCCAATTCTCCAACATCATTTGCAAAAAATAAAGCTGTCCCGCCCCAACATGCACCACAATCCAGTACTATGTCATCGCTTTTAGGTTCTATTATTATATCCTTATTTTTAAATTTATACTGGCCAACATAAACACTATGATATGCACCATTTGCTGTACCATATAGGACTATTGGAATACTAAACTTATTTAAGTTATATTTGTATAGCGTTATCTGCTGTCCCCCAACAAATGGTGCCTCTAAATAATCACTACTATCTTGTAATTCTTCTATTTTCTTTATTCCATTCCAATATTCAGGTGTATTTAACGGTAATCTAATTTTTCTTTCTCCAAGTATCCGATAAGCTAAAAGTTGGATTAATAAATTCTTAGATTTATCGTCTTCCAGCATATTATATAAATTACACAAATCACCATAATATGGAGATAACAATCTTATTGCATTAGTATAACACGCAATATTTAAGGGAATAGTTTTATATTTGATCTTTTGCTTGAACTTTCGCTTGATTTTTTGCTTAATCGATTGTTTCTTTTTTGATTTCAGACCAAATCTATAATAATCATAATTATCATCTATGTCATTACTGATGTTGCTAATGATTACATTCAATAATTTCTCTATAAACATGTTTTATAATTCTCTCTTAATTTAAGCTTATAACTTTACTTTTAATAAATGTAGGCCTTATATATCCTGGCCATTTTCCATGCCAGTTACTAGATTTTCGCTCTTCATATATTTCAAAAGAAATGGCATTATTATGAATGAAAAATGCTTTTGAATCTGAGACAAACACATTCCGTATATAATAAACACCATCATTCATAAAATTGGCAGGAATATTAAAAACTGCCTTATACAATCCTTTTGAAAGCAAATTAACCTTAGTTGTAACCGCAAAAACTACAACGTCAAATTCGTTATACACATGCATACTAACATTCATAGCTAAACTCTCGCACAAGTTCCAAAATTCAGTTACGATGTCAAAGGCTGTATTAACAGTTAAGCAGCCAGTAAACTTAGTATATGCACTTTTGACTTTAAAATAATCTGTTCCTGGGGCACTGTTGAAATCCCAATGATTATTAGTTAACGATTTTTTAAAAGTTAATGTTAAATAATCGTTTATAACTCTATCAGTAGCACCTGCTAATTCAACTTGACCATCTTTCAGCAAAACAGCTTTTTCACATAAAGATTTAACAGCAGTCATATTATGGCTCACGAAAAGAATAGTCCTTCCCTGCCCTTCGGAGACATCTTTCATTTTGCCAATTGCTTTTTTCTGAAATTCAGCATCACCAACGGCAAGGACTTCATCTACAATAAGTATATCTGGCTCTAGATGAGCTGCTACAGCAAATCCTAATCTAACCGTCATACCAGAAGAGTAGCGTTTGACAGGAGTGTCTATATAACGTTCAACACCTGCAAAGTCTACTATTTCATCAAATTTCTTTGAAACTTCTTTGTGAGACATCCCAAGAATAGTGCCGTTCATATAAATATTTTCACGACCTGTCAGTTCTCCATGAAAACCGGTTCCAACTTCCAGAAGAGAACCAACACAACCTTTCATTTTTACTACACCTTTTGTTGGACCTGTTACCTGAGAAAGTATTTTAAGAAGTGTAGATTTACCAGCTCCATTTTTCCCTATAATTCCTATACGTTCGCCACGTTTAACCTCTAAATTAATATCTTTAAGAGCTAGTACATATTCACTATCGCCTTTGACTGAACGATCGTTGGTTTCACCTATTTTTAGGTACGGATCTTCTTTACCACGCATCTTTGCCCAAAAACGATTTATATCATGACCTAATGTGCCAGTACTTACTAAACCTAATCTATATAGTTTGGATAAGTTTTCTATTTTAATTACAACATCAGACATTGTTCACCACAGAGTTCACAGAGAACTCAGAGAATTATTCTTTTAATTCCGTTTGTTAATAATTTTACATTAAAATTTATTAACAAACCAAGTTTAATATTTGCTAACTTCATATAACTCATCAATTGTGCAGTATGTACTGGTTCTAAATTTATTACACTTTTTAGTTCAAGAATTATACTATTTTCAACAAGCATATCAATTCTATAAGCACAATCTATTTTGTTGCCTCTATATAAAACGGGTAACGCTACTTGTGTCCTACAATTAATATTATTTTCTGTTAATTCAAACATTAAACATTGTTCATAAGTACTTTCAAGTAACCCCGGACCTAATTCTTTATGCACATTAATAGCACATTTTATTATTTTTCCACTTAAGATATTATCCATAGTTAACTATCGCCTCAGAGGACTCGACGAGCATTGAGTTTTTTATTCTACTAAACATTTTCTCTGTGTACTCTGTGATCTCGGTGGTGAATTAGACGGTATCCATGAAATTTTTCTCAACTTTATTAAAAATCAATAATGAAGTAAAAAATAATACTACCATAAAAACAAAGCTATAAACTAAATAATTCCAGTCCATTTCACCCTTACCAAAAAATCCATATTTAAATGTAGACACTACACTAGTCATTGGATTTAACGCCACAATCCATCTATACCTTTCTGGTAGTTGAGTAATAGGATAAATTATTGGAGTTGCATACATCCATAACTGCATAAAAAAACCTAACAATATCCTTAAATCACGATATTTTGTTGTGAAAGAGGAAAACAACATTCCAAACCCTAAACTTAATCCAGCCATCATAAAAAATAAAACCGGCAGTAAAAACAAAATCGAATTCGGTCTTACATCCGCCCCTAGATGCATGTAGTAGAAATAGAAAGCGAGAAAAACGCTAAGCTGAATCAAAAATTTAACTGAATTTGAAATAATTAGTGAAATTGGAACTGCAATCCTTGGAAAATAAACCTTACCAAAAACCCCCTGATTTGCTACAAATGTATTCGATGTTCCTCCCAAACAAGTAGAAAAATAACCCCAACAAGTTAGTCCTCCTAAGTAAAAAAGATAATGCGGAGAACCATCAGTTGAGATTTTAGCAATTTTGCCAAATACAATTGTAAAGGTAAGCGAAGACAAAAGAGGTTGAATGATATACCACAAAGGCCCAAGTATCGTTTGTTTGTATACAACAACTAAATCTCTTCGGATAAACATCCGAATTAAATCTCTATAACGCCAAATCTGACTCAGCTTCAAGTCAAATAATGGCGTTTCTGATTCTATAATTTTTGTCCAGGATTCAGTATCGTTCATGGTTGTTAGTTGTTAGTTGTTAGTTGGTGGTTGTAGGAACACCATTTGATGAGCACGTTTTGAGGTATCTTATATAACCATTCAAAAGTTTTAGTAGCGTATCAGTCAATTCTCTTAAGTCATCATATTTTTCTTTACTCAAATAGTCTTCATCCATTGCAATATTCAATTGTTCTATTGCTTCTGTTAGTGAACCTCTTGCAATCCTACAAAATTGAACATTTTCCTGATGATGATGTCTTCCATAACCTTCGGCTAGGTTTTCTGTAACTGATCTTGATGACCTAATAATTTGATCTTTAAGTATTTAAACAATGTTACCTAAACACATTGCCGTATTTCTTTTACAAATGATCTAAAGAAGTGTAGTTTATTATGTGCGATATCAAACAATATATCTAAGTCAATATACTCATATCTGTGAACGATAAAGTTTCTGAATCTTACCATATCCATATAAGATTTTGAATCTTTGATTAGACCTAGTTTTTCAAGTTCTTTCATATTATCAGCAGCTTTATCTAGTGGTGGAACATTTTCAAACGCTAAGATACGTTCAGAAACGTCAATCATTATTTCAACAGCCACTTGCAAAGCACGTTCCAACGCATTATTAAGCATAGAATTATCTTTAAGTTGTGAAAAAGTTTTAATATCCCAGCTTTCTATTTCCTGAAGTTTAGTTTCCAATAAACGAAGTTTTTTTTCGATCACACCGTTATGCTTCATAGTTTTAATCCTCTATATTCAAGCTGTTTTTTCATCCAGAAACTATAATCTTCGAATTCTCGACACGTTTTCGAATAAAAAGCAGAAAACTGTTCGTTACTTTCAGGCCGGATAAATAATAGTTTTCCTTTTAACGCTTCAAAACATAATATTGCACTTGCAGTATTAAGATGACACAAATCACATTCTACCGCAGGAGTATTATTGTCAATTGCTTCTAGGATTTTAGCTATAGTTTCGAAATCTGTAATATGTTGTTTTGATATATATACAGCAATGTCTAAATCAGAATTATCATCAATTTTACCATCCTGGGATGAACCAAAAATATATGCAAAATCAATATACAACAATGAATTTAAAGCATTAGTTAATTTTTTTATTGAAAAAATTTTCATAAGTGGAGATTCGTGGTACACTCAAACCGCTCCTAAAGAAATAATCTTTTACAAGAGGTCATGCAATTTATGAGCTAAGTATAAAGGCAACATGCAAATATGTTATGACAATTATTAATAGGAATAAATGTAATTTATTTCATTTATTCCTATTAAATAATGTATCATTGGTGCTCTTGAGTACTACAAACTTTTACTTTTTTGTTTTAGCTAACGTAATAGTATAACTCTAAATTTATTCTTCTTATATTGCATGGACTATGCAAAAACAATTTTTTATTAGCGCAAATTAGCGCCCATAAGTGGTTAAGAAAAATCTTAGTGTCTGAAGTGAGTGTTAAATACTGAACAATTATAGAAAATTACTAAGTGTAAAATTCCTACGTTTTCTTAGCAGCGAAGCTGCTTTTTTAGCCTTCCAAGGCTCCTATTATTTGAAGTCACGCATGATAC
>Ga0233447_1000876_pt1 | contig 29098 bp, 21 predicted proteins | sample SI_124_October20_3_FD_183014 | JGI IMG/M metagenome (GOLD analysis project Ga0233447, IMG submission 183014) | Seawater microbial communities from Saanich Inlet, British Columbia, Canada - SI_124_October2016_135_MG | ecosystem: Environmental > Aquatic > Marine > Inlet | place: Canada: British...
AATGTCAGCCTAATTGATAACTACAAACAACCAGTTTTAACTCCGAATCCGGGGGGTCAGCTTCACCGAAATATCCAGCGTTAACTGTAAGGTTAATTCCGGGATTCTCTTTTATCATTTGTTCTAAATACATTTTTAAATTTTTAATGTTATTTACTTTTTTGCCTTGCAAGCCGTTTCAAAAGTAATACATTAAAACAATATAAATGCCTTTAAATCAATGGTTTAACCGACCGGCTTAATGGTCGGGTTTGGTCGGGTTTTAATAAAATGTATTGTAAAATGTAGGGGTTTGATGAGGTTTAGGCTGGTCGGGCTTTTTCAATTATTTGTTTTAATCTTCTTTCAAATCCATAAAGATATTCATATTCATTTTTCCCCTTTATTTTCTTAGCTCTATTTAATCTGTCTTTTATAAAGAATCCTTTTTCATCAATAAATAAATCTTTGGACTTAATTAAATCTTTATTTGAAACTTTTCCTAACATCATTTCCAGAAAGATGAATAATGATGCTTGGTTTCCCCTTTCTGAAGTTTTGCCAGAATTGCTTGTAATAAGCCATTTAACGGGATTTATTTCATGGGTTGGTGTATTGCTAAATATTGCCTGAAAGTAGCTTAATTTGCCGCTTAAATGTTCTTTTTCAACCATATAATCAAATACCTCTTTAACTGTGTCGGGGTGCAAAGTGCAAGTAAAACCGGTAAGTAAATTATCAAATTTTGCAATACTATTAAATGATTCATTTGTAAAGTTCAGATAATCTAAAACTACAACAAACCAATTTTTATTATAGAATTTATATTCATAAATATAACTCATATCCATTGTATGGTATGCTTTAGCTTTAATTGAAAAAATTTCAATACTTTTTTTCAATTCATTATTTATCTGTTGGTAAAATGAAACATACTTTTCAAAAATGTCATTATTTGTATTATCGGTTGTTTCCTGTAAAAAATCAGCACATTGTTTTCTTAAATCTTTTAAAATATCATATCTAAACACTTCGGAACTGTTAAGATTATCCATAATTCCATTTTTAAGCCATTGTAATCTTATTTCTAATATGATATTCATTTTATAAAGTGTGGCTCTAAAATCTTTTGCAATATTCATTGATTGAGGCAAATCAACAATTATAACACCATGAACAGGAAATAAAGGTTTGTTTATAAAATTGTTCTTTGTTTTGTCTATTTCAGGTTTGAAAAGTGGTTCAAATACCCTGTGGTTTTCTAAAACTTGTAGCCATGAATAATAATATTCACCCATAATCTCACCAATTTCAATAATGATTTTAGGTTCAAATTTATCATGTACAAATTCTTTAAAATGATCATTGATTCTATTGTTGTAATATTTTGCTTCAAGATTATAGGTAGAGGCAATTTCAAACAAATAGTACATCCCTGCTTTTGGTGCTATATTATTTTTTTCAATGACTGTCTTTTGTGCTTTTGTTATTCCATTTTTAAATCCAATATCATAAAGTTGTAAAACCTCATCAATACTTTTATTTTGTTTATCTGCATAGTTTTTAAATCGCTTTTTTTTAAAACTTTCAATACTATCAAAATTCCTGACAACAAAATTTCCAAAATAGGTATATACATTTATTGAGTTGATGTGAACTGAAGAAAATTCTATGTTTTTAAAATCAAATGCCATAATTGAAATATTACTTTGCAACATTAATAAATTCACCGCTTTTGTGCCACATTTTAAGCACTTTTTTAGCGTGTTCCTCACCGTCAACCTTGATGTACCTAAGAAAGGCTTTCTCTGTTCTGTGGCCGCTTATAGACATGATATGAAGTGTTGGGATTCCATCTTTAAAGGCATTAGTACAAAATGACCGCCGGGCTGTATGGCTGCCTATAACTTCATGCTTTGAGTATTTTTTTTCAATTCTCATACCATGTTCAGAAACGGTTTTAACAAAAATAGAGTTTAACTTTGCAATTTTTGCCGCTTCTTTTAAATATTCATTGAATTTTTGGTTGCTGATAGGTTTCGGTAATTCACCGTTATATTTATCAATGATATTCCAGACTATTCTATTAATCGGAATTACAGACTTTTTCACGGTCTTTTGTTGTTTCATGGTAAATATGTTATCTATTATCCTTTCAGGTCTTATTTGCTGTATGTCGGAATATCTGACACCAGTCCATGCGGCAATAATGAATAAATCTCTAATCCGTTCCAATCCGGGGCGGTTGCTAAAATCAAATTCATAAAATTGAGTAAGTTCCTTTTTAGTTAAATAAATACTATCGCTTTCCTCTGAAAGTGCTTTAAATTTCCGGCTTTTATATTTCATGTATTGGTTTATTCCCTGTTCAGTTGCTGTATTAAGAAATATTTTTAAGGTCTGGATTTTTTTTCCAATAGTGTTAACTGCTAAACCTTTCCCCCTTAAAAAGTCAACAAATTGCTGATAAAATTCTAAATCAATATCAATAAAGTCTGGTTCGCTGTATTCCTTTGCATATTCCTTTAAATAATTGAAAGTTACTTCATATTCCCGCCTCATCTTATAACAAACAGGGTTGCCGGTGTCTGGATTAACTCTTTTAGATGAATTATTTATAAAGTGCTGTATAAAACCAAACAGGTTTAAATTGTCCTGTAAATATTTGTCAGGATTGAAATTCTTATCAATGGTTTCAGATAACCAGTCTTTATTTATTTTTGATTTATCGGGGGTGTTATCATACTCACTTTGAATAAAGCTTTGTAAGCTATTCAATGATTTTTGAAGTTCATATTTGTTTTCAAATTCTGCTCTTTGCCTGACAATCCCTTTTTCATTATTCCAATATTCAGGATTAATTTGAAAATTTGTCACGGCTGTTAAATCGAATTGCCTACCATTGGAAAACCTAACCCGGATATTTGCTTCATTATTTTGATTAGTAATCCTTGTAAAAAATTTAATTTTTGCAGCCATGATAATAAGTTTAAAAGTTCATATCAAAGATACAAAATATTTAACTTTGCCCGACATTTGCCCGACATTTTTTAAATGAATTGAAATTTAGTTAAATAGTTGATAAGGCAATAAGAATGATGGATTTATCCTATTTCACACTAAATTAGTATATTAAGCGAGTTTATAAAAACAATGATTGTTTAATGAAATTGTATCAAATTGCAAGGGTGTGAGTTCGGCTACCCCGACAAAGCCAATTTTAGTTTATTTATATTCAGTTTAAAAGCAATTCTTTTACCAGTGGCATTTTAATATTCAACTTGTATTAATACATTATTTAATTTAGCATGCATGCTAAGGTTAAGCTAAATTCAATAGATTGGTATTCGTTTTTTCTAACAGAAAAGAGGTGCATTTAGCGCTAAAATTCCACCAAAATAATATAATAGGGCGCAGGTTTATTAAACTCAACATGTTAAAAGATAGTTATATAAAAAAATATCAACAATCAGCAATTGTTAGCTACTTTGAATTAATTACTTTTGCAGTTTAATGAAGGATTTGCTTAGAAATATTACGATAAAATTCATTACTTTTTTAATGATAAGTATTTTGGGGATGTTAATTGCTAATAAGGCAATTTTCTTACATGTCCATAAATTAAATGACGGAACAGTTATTAATCATGCTCATCATTACGATAAATCAAACGATTCAAAGCCATTCAAATTTCACAATCATACAAATGCTGAAATATTATTCTTTCAATTTTTAGAAATTCTTTTTCTTGTAGTATTTTCAATTTTTGCCTTGTTTAAACTTGTTGAAAAAGAGAAATTTTCATACTTCATAATAATAAGACATACTCTAACTTGCATAATTCTTCATAAAGGCAGGGCTCCCCCAATTTCCTAATAACATTTTTACGATAGAGACTGTAATTCCTGTCGTTATGCAGTATTTCGTATTTATAAATATGAAATGTTGAGAAAGTAATTTTTAAATATAAAAAAGGATATATGAACAGAATACATATTGGTTTGACAATACTTTTATTATTATTTACACATATTAATTATGCACAAAAGAATAAAACAGATGCCAATATTGTTGGACATGTCATTTGCCATCACTGTGAAAAACATATTCCTTTTGCAACAGTAAGTATTAAGGGAACAACCATTGGAACCACAACAGATGAAACGGGTCATTATCAGTTAATAAATTTACCTATGGGAACCCATATTCTCAGGGTACAATCTGTAGGTTATAAACCCAAAGAAGAAAAAATCACAATAAAAGCCGGAGAAACAAAAGAGATAAAATTTGAGTTAGATTTAGATATTTTAGGGCTTGAAGAAGTTGTAATTACAGGAGACAGGAATGAAACAAACCGGATAGAATCTTCAACTATTGTTAATGCAATTACACCTAAATTATTTGTTACAACCCAATCAGTTACTTTAAGCGAAGGTTTAAATTTTTGTCCGGGCCTACGAATGGAAAACAATTGTCAAAATTGTGGTTTTTCTCAGGTTCGGATGAATGGGATGGAAGGGGCTTATTCTCAAATCCTTATAAATAGTCGTCCTATTTTTAGCGGATTAGCAGGGGTTTATGGTTTAGAGTTAATTCCGTCGAGCATGATAGAGCGAATTGAAGTTATAAGGGGCGGTGGTTCTGCATTGTATGGAAGCAATGCAATAGCAGGTACCATAAACCTTATTCTAAAAGACCCAATAAATAACTCATATGAATTTGGCCTAAATAGTGGGCTTATCGGAGTTGGTATGGATGAGTCAGGCAATCCGGCACAAGATTATTCGGTTAACTTCAACACATCTTTGGTTTCTGCTGATAATAAAACCGGCATGGCACTTTATGGTTTTTATCGCGACAGAGGACCGTTTGATGCAAATAATGATAATATTTCTGAAATCGCTTCTTTAAAAAATACTACAATTGGAACCCGGTTATATCATCGTTTTGGAACAAGAAGCAAACTTACTGCCGACTTTTTTAATATTAAAGAAGACAGAAGGGGAGGAGATAAATTTGATTATCCGGTCCATGAATCAAACATTGCCGAAGCAGTTGACCACAACGTTACTACAGGTGCATTAACTTATGAACAGTTTTTAAGGGAAAATGATTTATTTTCAGTTTATGCCTCAGGACAAAGAGTAAACAGAGACTCGTATTACGGTGCAGAAAAGTCTTTAAGTGATTATGGAAATACCAAAGATTTTTCTTACACGATAGGTGCTCAATACAACGCAAAATTCGAAAAATCAAGTTTAGTTGTAGGTATTGAAAATGAAGGTGCATTGTTAATAGATAAAAAACTTGGTTATTTGGATTACGAGAATGCAGTAATTGTTAATGATACATTTGTTAGTATTCCACACACAGATAATGTATCGGTTGCAGATCAAACAATAAATACCACAGGGATTTTTGCACAATATGAAATCGATTGGAATAAGCTTAGAGTTTCTGTTGGGGCACGATTTGATAATTATAATATAGTCGATAAAGAGTATTCTGGTTCTCAGAAATCGGGGAATGTACTAAGCCCGAGGATTACTTTAAAATATGATTTAAAAGAGTATTTGCAAGCAAGAGTAAGTTATTCGCAAGGATATCGTGCCCCGCAGATATTTGATGAAGACTTACATATTGAAACATCTGGTTCCAGAAAAGTAATTCATGTGAATAGCCCTGGATTAACACAAGAAACGAGTCATAGTTATATGGCTTCACTCGATTTCAACAAACAATTTGGGAATGTATATGCTGGCTTATTAGTAGAAGGTTTTTATACAAGGTTGAAAAATCCATTTGCTAATGAATATAGTGAACCTGACGAAAATGGGACTGTTATTTATACACGGGTTAATGCCACTGCAGGGGCAAAAGTACAAGGTGTAAATATTGAATTGAATGTAGCACCAACAAATAATTTTTTATTAAAAGCAGGCTTCACATTACAAAGTAGTAAATATGAAGAAGCACAGAAGTTTAATGAAAAAAAATTCTTCCGTAACCCAGCAGATTATGGATACCTGACTTTAGATTGGAAGCCATCAAGTAAATGGGGCATATCTACTACGGGTAATTATACCGGGAAAATGCTTGTTCCCTATTTTGGATTACAAATACCCAATCCGGAAGAAGGTGAGTTGAGAGAAACAGGAACTTTTTTTGAGATGGGGTCAAAAGTAAGATATAATATCAAATTGAACGGGGCTACTTTACAACTATTTACCGGAATAAAAAACATATTAAACTCTTATCAAAATGATTTTGATATTGGTATTAACCGTGACCCTGGTTATATTTATGGCCCGATGAATCCACGAACTATTTATGTTGGATTGAAAATCGGAAATTTTCTCCAATAATTAAAGATTTCAGATTACAAAAATTTTACCGACTTCCTTTTGAAAGAATATTGTAGATTAAAAAAAGATATTTCAGTTTGCGAATATTTATGAATCGTATTTTTGATTAAAATGATTTTACAATTAAAAAACAATTTATACTACAATTAACTCTTTCCCAAAATACCAGGTCATCATTCCTGATGTGATGAGTTTCAAAAGTGTTCCCGTTAAAAAACCCAGGAAAGAACCAAATCCCGACTTTAATGCAGCACCCGAATCTTTACCCAAAGATAATTCACCAATTACGGCACCTGCAAATGGACCAATAATTATTCCAAGCGGGGGGAAGAAAAATAAACCTACTATCAGCCCGATAATACTTCCCCAAACGCCCCGTTTGCTACCGCCAAATTTTTTGGTGCCCCATGCCGGTATCACGTAATCTAGTGCGTAAACCAAAACAGTAATAATTGCCCAAATAATTAGAAATTTTGTTGAAAACTGGTATCGTTCTGTAAAATGAAGGAGTAATAATCCCACATAACTCAAGGGTGGCCCGGGAATTACAGGAAGCACGCAACCCAAAATTCCACTAATAATAAAAATAATGCCTAAACCAATTAATAAATAATCCATTTGATGTCAAATTGAGCGATTTGAAAAAACCAAATCTTCATTTTAAATACACAAGAACATCTTTTATGGCCACCAAGATAATAAAATAGATTTAACATTATTAAAACCGATGGGTCAAAAATATTTCAGAATAATCGTTTTTGTTTACCTCAAGGTGAAAACATAATTAAATTGAATTATACTGATATTCTGAATGATATTTACAATTTTAGCTTGTTAGATAAAGGTTTCGTGGTTATTATTTACTGTCATCAATTAAAATAAATCTGTGAAATTTTAATCTTGTTATAACAATTTACATTAAGGGCATCTCTAAAAACTCATTTCTTTCAAAAAATGAAGATAATGAATAATATGCAAGGCATAATTTTTTAGAATAGCCGTAGCTATTTCAAAAAATTATAACGTAGTCAGATTGTTTATTATCTTCGTTCCCGAAGGGTTTTCAGAGTTTTCCATATCCTGCTTCAAATTTTATTACATTATCCCGATAGTGTTTCAAAAATTTGAATTGTCTCTGAAAAACTCTGAAAATTTTGATGCGAAGGAGTTTTTAGAGATGCCCTTTAAGTACATTTATGAGTTTTAACGCAAATATTAATTTCGAAAATTAAATAAAAACCAATAATTATGAAAAATCCGGCAATTTCAAGACGTAAATTTTTAGGTACAACTGCGGCGGCAGCGGCAGGAATTTCAGTAGTACCTTTTAATTATTCATGCACAAATAAAAAGAAAGGCAAAAAGCCCAATTCAAAAGTTAACGGTGTTCAGTTGGGTTTAACAACTTATTCATATCGGTCAATTCCGAATGGTCTTGAAGAAGTTCTTGGATATGTTCTTAAGGCAGGTGTTAATGCCTTAGAAATGAGAAGGGTGCTTGAAGAAGGACTGGGCATTCCTCAAGGTCCTCCCAGAGCGCCCCGTGGTGTGAAATTAACTGATCAGGAGAAAGCTGAACGAGCGGCGGCAGCTGATGCAGCAAGAGAAGAACAACGTCAGTGGCGTTTATCTTTACCAATGCAAAAGTATGCCGACATCCGCAAAATGTATAACGATGCAGGAGTGGATCTTCACATTGTTAAGTTTGCACCATCAAAATGGTCGGACGAAGAAATTGATTATGCCTACGAAGCAACAAAAGTTTTAGGTGCCTACGGAATTACCGATGAGGCCAGCGAATTTGCATGTAAACGACTTGGCAAGTTTGCAGAAAAGCACGATAGTCTTGCTATTTATCATACCCATGGGCAATTTGGTGACCATGGATTTGACCTAGACACATTACTTGGTTATTCTCCGGCCAACAGGCTTAATCTTGATGTTGGGCACTATTATGGTGCCACCGGGAAACATCCAAACGAGATAATTGAAAAATATCACGACCAGATTCCAATGATACATGTGAAGGATAAAACAGGTCCAAATCACGATACGCCAAATGCAAACAGGCCATTTGGCGAAGGCGAAACTCCTATTGCCGACGTACTGTTGTTATTAAAAGAAGAGCAATGGCCAATCGATGTTTTTGTTGAACTGGAATATAAAATTGCGGATGATTCTGATCCGGTTAAAGAGGTTATTAAATGTATTGAATATATGAGGAATATTTTGGAGTGAATTTTTTGAACCCTGATTTCAATAAAATAAGCCTTCCGTAAAAATGACGGAAGGCTTAATATAAACTCTTTTGTATCTATATACTCAATACTAAAATCTCACTACAAAGTACTAACAAACAATCCCTCATCGGTCTTTTCAACTTTAGCCAATTTGTTTTTTGTCAAGCCCTTAATCGCTTTGTCCCATTTTTTATTACTTAGCCCGGCCTGTGTTTTAAGCTCGCTTAATTCGATTGGTGAATTGGCTTTTAAAAGTTTTAAAACAGTTTTTTCATCTTCCGTTAATTCAACCGCTTTCTTTTCGGGTTTCATTTGAGGGAAGAAAAGTACATCTTGAATTGAAACACTATTGGTCATAAACATGGCAAGCCGGTCGATTCCCATTCCCATTCCGGAGGTAGGAGGCATCCCATATTCCAGGGCACGCAAAAAATCCTGGTCGATAAACATTGCTTCATCGTCGCCTTTTTCTGTCAGTTTCATCTGTTCTTCAAAACGTTCGCGCTGATCGATGGGATCGTTTAATTCTGAATAAGCATTGGCAAGTTCTTTTCCGTTTACCATCAATTCAAATCTTTCGGTCAAATCCGGGTTGTTACGGTGTCTTTTTGTAAGTGGCGACATTTCAACCGGATAATCGGTAATAAATGTCGGTTGAATATAATTACCTTCGCATTTTTCACCAAAAATTTCATCTATAAGTTTTCCTATCCCCATTGTTGGGTCGGTTTCAATGCCAAGTTTGTCGCAAATTTCGAAAAGCTCTTTCTCGTTCTTCCCCGAAATATCGTAACCGGTGAATTTTTTAATAGACTCGGTCATAGTTACTCTCGGGTACGGGGTTTTAAAATCGATACTATTTTCACCAACCTGGACCTTTGTTGTGTCGTGCAGTGCCAAAGCTACCCTTTCACAAATTTCTTCGGTAAAGTTCATCATCCATTTGTAATCTTTGTAGGCCACATAAATTTCCATAGCAGTAAACTCCGGATTGTGGGTGCGGTCCATTCCTTCGTTTCGGAAATCTTTCGAGAATTCGTAAACCCCTTCAAACCCACCAACAATTAATCGTTTCAGGTAAAGTTCGTTGGCAATGCGCAAATACAGCGGAATATTTAACGAGTTATGATGAGTAACAAATGGCCGTGCCGCAGCTCCACCCGGGATTGGTTGTAAAATTGGTGTTTCTACTTCGAGGTAACCATATTCATTAAACATTTCGCGCATGGTGTTTATGATTTTTGTCCGTTTTATGAACACATCTTTTACCTGCGGGTTTACAATCAGATCGACATATCTTTGACGATAACGTTGTTCCGGATCGGTAAAAGCATCATAAGTTTTGCCCTCTTTTTCTTTTACAATTGGAAGTGGGTGCAACGATTTATTTAATACAGTTAATTCTTTTACATGAATAGAAATCTCTCCTACCTGGGTTTTAAAAACGAAGCCTTTTATTCCGATAATGTCTCCAATGTCGAGCAATTTTTTAAACACCTCGTTGTACATTGTTTTGTTGTCGTCGGGACAAACTTCATCGCGGTTTACATAAATCTGGATCCGTCCAATATGGTCTTGAATTTCGGCAAAAGAGGCTTTCCCCATAATACGGCGGCTCATTAACCTGCCTGCAAGAATTATTTCCTGAAAAGTATTTTCACCTTCTGCAAAGTTTTCTTTTATTTCTTTTGAAGTAACATTCACTTTAAACTCGGCAGCCGGGTACGGATCGATACCCAATTCACGTAATTTTTGAAGCGAATTCCTCCTTATTATTTCTTGTTCGCTTAATTCCTGATTACTCATATTTTAAAACCTGTTAACTTTTGTATTGTAAATTTTGAAACCTATCCTCATCCAAAAATTCAACATAAATTTTTTTCTGGTGTAACATCCTATTTAAAATATCAAGTCAATTTTTCCGATAACATGAATTCATTTTACTATAGAAAATGACGCCCAAAACGAAACACCAGCATTATTCGTTTAATGTTTTAAATTTTCCGCAAAGATAATAAAAGAAGTCGTATAGCTTTTTATTTGGCAGTGTGAGAAACTGCACCTGAAAATTAATTGGGTGATGCCTGATTATTTTTCAATTATCATTTTTCAATTCATATCTTTGTAACTTTATTTTTGACAGAAACCAAGCGAGATATGGAAAAAATCTGGAACTTAAAAAAGCAAGGCGATCAAAACGAGGTGAAACACCTTTCGGCAGCGCTCAATGTAAATATGGTACTTGCTCGATTATTGGTTCAAAGAGGGATAAAAACCTTTAACGAAGCGAAAGCATTTTTTCGGCCTCGGTTGAGCGATCTCCATAATCCGTTCCTGATGAAAGATATGGATAAAGCTGTAAAACGGTTAAAACTTGCTATTGATAATCAGGAAAAAGTAATAATTTATGGCGATTACGATGTTGACGGAACAACATCGGTTGCTTTAATGTACACTTTTCTAGAATCGCGGATTGATCAAATTGAATATTATATTCCGGATCGTTACAGCGAAGGATATGGAATTTCGCCCCAAAGTATAAATTTTGCTGAAGAAAATGGTTATTCGTTAATTATTGCGCTGGACTGTGGAATTAAAGCGGTTGAAAAAATTGCCAATGCTAAAGAACGGGGCGTGGATTTTATTATTTGCGATCATCATAATCCGGGAGAAGAAATACCGCCGGCAGTAGCCGTTTTAGATCCGAAACAAATAGATTGCCCTTACCCATACAAAGAACTTTCAGGTTGTGGAGTGGGTTTTAAATTTGCCCAGGCTTTTTGCCAGGAATATGATATTGAACTTGAAGAAATATACGATCTCCTTGATTTGCTGGTTGTTAGTATTGCCGCTGATATTGTTCCTTTAACAGGAGAAAACAGGGTGCTTTCTTATTACGGGTTGAAAAAACTAAATTCTAGTCCGAGAATTGGATTGCAAACTATTATAAATTTAGCTGGTTTAAATGGTAGCGAAATTACCATTAGCGATATTGTTTTTAAAATCGGACCGCGTTTAAATGCTTCGGGCAGGATTGAACATGGGAAAAAATCGGTCAAAATTTTAGTAACAGACGACGAAGAACAATCGGCAATAATTGGGGAAGAAATTGATTCTTTTAATGAAATCAGAAAAACCCTCGACCGCGACATTACCCAGGATGCGCTTGATATGATCGAGCGGAGCGAAGAGTTAAAAAATATGAGCAGTACCGTATTGTACAACCGCGACTGGCACAAAGGAGTAGTTGGGATTGTTGCATCGCGGGTTACAGAAAAATACTACTGCCCAACAATTATTTTAACTGAATCGAACGGGTTGGCAACCGGATCTGCGCGGACAGTAAGGGATTTCGATTTGTACGAAGCAATTGGTCAGTGCAGCGATTTGCTCGAATCGTATGGAGGGCACATGTACGCAGCGGGATTGACTATGAAAATTGAAAATATCCCGGAATTCAAAAGGAGGTTTGAAGAAATTGTTACTAAGCAGATTACCGACCTCCAACAAATTCAAACGATAGAAGTAGATGCTAAAATAACCCTTAGTGAAATTTCACCTAGATTTTATCGGATTTTAAAACAATTTGCCCCTTTTGGACCACTAAATATGACACCTGTGTTTATTACCGAAGATGTTTTTGATGCCGGCACAAGCAGGGTCGTTGGTAAAAACCAGGATCATTTGAAACTTGATTTGGTGGAGCCAGATGTTAATTCAGGTATTTTTGCCGGGATTGCATTTAACCACGCCGACAAATTAGAATTGATTTCTTCCGGCTTGTCGTTTGATGTTTGTTATTCAATTGCAGAAAATGATTACCGGGGGAAAAGAAGCCTTCAATTATTTATCAGGGACATAATTAAAAGGGATATTTTTTAGAAAAGAAGTTGGCCTGTTCACGATTTCTATTTTAGAATACGGAAAGCCGTTTTAGAATCTAATATCTTATTTAATTTAGGTAAAATCAAAGCTCCGGTTTCTTTTAGCCTTTTTTTCGATTGATGCCCGTCGGATATTAGAATACTTTTAATCCCGAGTTTTTCAGCAACTTCAAAATCGTGAATTGTATCGCCAATAATTAAGGTTCTTTCTTTTTCAATATTAAATTCTGAAATTAACTGCTCGCCGCGTTCAATTTTCGAAACTGCATAGTGGTTATTTAATCCTGCTACACTTTCAAAAAAATGAAAAATATTATTGTGCCGTAAAGTTTCTTCAAGCATGTTTTGTTTCATCGCTGAAAGGACGAATTGGCGAGTTCCTTTTTCTTTAAAAAAGGAAAGAACTTCAATTACCGAATCATGCAAGAGGCAATTTTCAACCCTTGCGTCATATAAATCGATAAATTCTTTGGCCGGGATTGCAAAGTCCTCCGTCTCAAAATCGAAACCGATTGAGCCGTAATACTCTTTTACCGGAAAGGAAAAAACTTCTTTATAAGAATTTCTTTCCAAAAGTGGTAGTCTTCTTTTTTTTAGTAAAACATTTATTGTTGAAATGCACAAATCCAAGTCGTTCAGAAGTGTGCCGTTCCAGTCCCAGATTATTGTGTGCATATTTATAAGTTGGACGATACTTTTAGTCTGTTAATCACCGGGTTAGCATAAATTTTCAAAAACCGTTCTGTAATGTCGGTAATCGGGAAATCAATATGGATCATTGCTTGTTCCACCATCATTTCAAAATTCCTTTCTTCTTCGCCAGTATATTTATCTTTAAAACGATGTTCCTGCATTAGTAAATCATAAGCAATATAATTGTTGGGCCACAATTTAAAATTGGTGTAAATTTGTTGGTCGATTAGGTCGGCCAGATCTTGCGTTTGTTTGTTTTTTTCCTTTGTTGATTTTGCTTTTTCAAAATCAATTTTTATCGGGTCGCCAAATGTAAACCGCATTCTTCCTTTGGGGTTGAACATCCCCATCGACATACTTTTTAAATCATCTTTGCTGGTTTTCATTTTTTTGTAATGTTCTTTTTTTATCAGTTCTTTCATTTTTGCCAAACCACAAGGTTCAATTTCATACGAAATTGAAACCGGCACAATATTTAATTCGTTTACCCCTTCCGAAAAACTTTTTTTATTGCTCATGTTTAACATTTTTAAAACACTTGCCTGGGTTTTATCCGATCCGTCTTTAGTACGTCCTTCGCGTTGAGCAATCCACACCGAAACATTGTCATCAAGAAGAGATTTGCGGATGTAGTGCGAAACTTTTTTCGATGATTCCAGCAATTCACGCGATCCCAGATCGCGTTTAATAACAAACGATCGGTTAAGTTTTACTGCATGTTCAATCCAGTTATACAAAAGAAGGTTGTTCCCAATTGCTATTTGGGTGGTATTCATCCCCTTGTCAAAAATCAGGAGGTTCATCAATGCCGGGTCAAGAACAATGTCGCGGTGGTTCGAGATAAAAAGATAAGGTTTCTTTTTATCAAGTTTTTCAATTCCGAAGCAGCTTAATCCTTCCGAAGTCCTGTTTATAATCCTTCGAAGGAAGTCGTAAACAAAAGTACCCTGTAACTGCCTGATATTTCGAATCATCCGCAGTTGTATTTTTACCATTTTAACTTTTGGACGCACTTTGAAAAGGTGCATCAGCACTTCATCAAAAACCGGATCTTTAAGCAAAAGACGTATTTTGGCCCTTGCTTCTCTATCGGTGTATGGGCGGATATCATCAAAATTATAATCCTGCATGGTTTTTATTTTTGTGGAATGGGCAAAAGTAAAGAATTCAAAACTATATTTTCATCCTTAATTGAAATTTTAACTCAGTTTTTTGATTGCCGGCAATTTCGTTGTACCCCGAACTTATCGTTTCACGGTCGCTCCAGGAAGTATTGGCAAATTTAAACCAAATGTCTATCTTTTCGTTGATTTTGTATTTCAGGTTAAGATATGTACGGATTCCTTTTCCGTAGTACGCAGGAATTGAAAAAGTGTAAAGCAAGTCGTTTTCGTAAGCATAAATTCGCGAATTGTAACTTTCTGTATTAAACCAGGCAACGCGCGCAGAAACGTTCAGAGGAACACGAGCCGGTGTAAACTGCACATCCTGAAAAATCATAAATCCCATTTCCTCTTCGGTTCCTTTATAAAAAACATGTTCAATCCGCGTTTTTAAAGTAAGAGTTTCTGAAGGGTTTGCCTGAAAGTGCAACCTGGTTTTTTGGATACATTCGGGCAGGTTCACGTACATTTCGTTTTGTGCGAATTTCTGATCTTTCTCTTCATTTTTAAACCGGACATAAAACTGGAATTTGTTTGAAAAATTAAAATCGGCCTGAGTAAAAATATCCCACCCTTTTGAAGGCCCGGCAGTAGTAAAATTTATCCACTCCGAACGATAAAAATCGGAATAAGCCGATAGAGTTACAAATTTAACAGGAAGAATCCGGGTCCCGAAATACATGCCCGATTCGTTATTGGTTGAACTGCCTTCGGCAAAAGTATTTGCCCAAAGTGCATGATAGTTTTTATCGAAATGCCGGAACAATGCTGAAAAAATTAATTGATCGTTAATGTGTGCGATTGCTCCTTGAAGAATAGCTTTTCCTTTTGATTTTGAAATAGCCGCTTCTCCAAAAAACTGATATTTCCCCTGGCTAAAAAGATAGTCGGTACCAACGGTAAAATTTTCCTTTCCCGAAAACAAGTACTTGTTATATAATTGCTCGCTTCGAATAAAAGGTATTTCAAAGTGTTGATTTAAAAATGTTGCGCCAATTTTGAGGTTCTTAAAATTCCAGGTCGCAACGGCACCGAGGTTGGTTTGTTTAAGCGCTTTTTCGTCGATAATTTCGTTCGCGGTACGGTGATAACCCGAGGTTTGCAGGCTGGTAAAATATGTATCCAGCGAATCAGAAAAAGCGAGGTTTGCATCGACGTTTTTTTGCGAGTAAAATAAACTCAGTTTTGCATTACCAAATTTTAGCGTGGTTGTTACACCCCTGAAAAATAGGTTTTCGTCGGTTGAAGTAAACGGTCGGACTCCCTGATTTGTCTTCGATATATTCATTGAATAAACCGATTTTCCGGAAGAAAAACCTTGCCACAAAACCAGTCCCTGGCCCGATCGGACTAAAAAATCGCCAACAGTAACATTTTGGATTAACGAATTAATTTTTAGGCTGACATGCCCTGAATAAAAATTGAACCCGTTTTTGTTTGAACCCGAAAAAAATGCTTCCCCCGGATCTTTTTCGGCAGTCAATCCCACTGAAACCTTTTCTCCTGATTGAAACCGATATCTGGTATAAATTCGTTGGCGGCCACCTTCATAAGGAATTGTACCGTCTTCTCTGGCTTTGTAACCCTGTGGTATTTGAGTGGTTCCTAAACTACGGAGCAAAAGTTGATGTTTCCCGTATTTTAGAATATTGGAAAAACTTTCAGGTTTTTGCTCAGTCTGGCCAAACCAAATAAAAGGTGCCATTTTATTTAGCAATTCCGGAGTTATCCCATCAATTGTATTAAGCTCGAAAAGTGAATAAACAATCCCAAACTCAGTTCGGTAATTAAGTATTTTTTGAATTTGTATATCATTTAATATGTGCAATTTCGAGAGCTCAAAGTCAGTAGCGCTGTTAATATTCAAAGGATTTTCTGCCAGTTCTTCCAAATCTTCAACTATTAAAGTTACGTCAGTTTCCTGGTCCATGTTTTCGATAAGCGATTCGATAATGGCTTCGAGGTTTCGCGTTGGGTCGTTTTCCTGTGCTTTGGAGAAAAGGGAAATCGAAGCAAAAAGCAAAAGGGTTATATTTTTGAACAACTTTTTCATAAACTGAACTGAACAGAAACCGAAGGGGTAACACCGAGATTCCCATGATAACTAAATCCAATGTCAGTGGTTAATTTGCCGGTGCTATATCCAATTCCGGCGGTGTATTTTATTGGTTTCCCTGAAACCCCGAATCGGAGTGCAAGATTTTCAACCGGCGAAAATTCAATTCCCGATTTAAAAAGAAATGGATTGTCAGTATTTTTTTCAGTTTCAAAAGTGATCAAAACCGTATCGTCGAAATTGTAGTGCCCGCCCACCCGAAAAACAGCAGGCATTTTTTGCTTCCCGGCAGGCGATTCAATTCCACCCAGAATTGGATTAAAAACGTGGGCACCCAGAAACAAATCTTTAACAGGAGAGAAGATAATTCCCCCCTCGAAGGTGGCAAAACCTTTGGAACGTTCATTTTCAGGGAAAGTCTGAGAAAGATAATCAAGTTGAATTCCTGCACTTAATTTTTCCGATATTTTTTTTGCAAAGGCCAGCCCGATTTTGTTTTCTTTAAATGGACCTTTTCCGAACTGGAAAAAACTGATTCCAAATACCCCACCTTTTACAGGTAAAATCGTTGCCCCTGCAATAAGCGACAATTCATCAACCTGGAATTTTGATTCGTAAAAAACACCTGATGAAATACTTTGAAAACCGGCCAATCCGGCCTGGTTATGAAAAGTGGCCCATACATCCGGCATCGAAATAAATGAATGTGAAAGTGCCAGGGAGCGTGCCCCTGCCGGGTAGTTTTCGATGGAATACAAATTCAGGATTTCAAAAAGGAGTACACATATTATGAGTAAGGATTTTTTCATATCAAAATAAAGAGGTGTACTGAAAAATACACTTCTTTAAAAATACACAAAAAAATTTAACCGTCTTAGTTCGTTTTGAAATTATATTTTACTTCCGATAGTTCCAGATTGGCTTTTACGATTTTTTGTTTCAGACCTTCTTTGTAATCGACTAATTTTTGCATTATTGCATCATCACCTGTTGCAATCATTTGCAGGGCAAGAATAGCGGCATTCATAGCTCCGTTTACGGCAACTGTGGCGACAGGTATTCCCGGGGGCATTTGCAGGATAGCCAAAATTGAATCGAATCCCGAAAGGCTTGCATTAATCGGAACACCAATTACTGGGATCGGGGTCATAGCAGCAATTACACCTGGTAGGTGTGCAGCCATTCCCGCACCTGCAATAATTACTTTTATACCTCGTTTTTTTGCACCTTTTGCAAATGTCTCAACCTCGTCTGGTGTGCGATGTGCAGAGAGTGCGTTGATTTCAAAAGGGATTTCAAATTCGTCGAGCAGTTTAGCTGCTTTTGCCATCACATCCAAATCGGAAGTGCTTCCCATAATAATACTAACTTTTGGTTCCATGTTTTGCATCTTATATTTTCAGTTAATCAATTTGTTTTGTTATTTTGCAAGCTTTATTTTTCAGCAACAAAAATACAGCAAATCATCAACTTTAAAAAATCAAATTTCCGGAAATGAAGCAAGTTAAAATTCACGATAAAGAGTTTAAACTTTTTATCCCTTACGAGAAAATACGTTCTGTTGTAGAAAAAATGGCCGAAAAAATGAATGCTGAATTAGTTGGTAAAAACCCGCTTTTTGTATGCATCCTGAATGGCTCGTTTATGTTTGCTGCGGAATTGTTTAAACGTATAGATTTAGTGGAAGCCGAAATTTCGTTTGTAAAGCTGGCTTCGTACGAAGGGGACAAAACCACAGGTAAGGTAAAGCAACTTATTGGATTGAATGAAAATATTGAGGGCCGGACAATTGTGATACTGGAGGACATAGTTGACACCGGGATTACCATTGAAAATATTTTGGTGCAATTAGATAAACTAAACCCGCACGAGGTTAAAATTGCAACACTTTTATTAAAACCCGATGCTTTGCAAAAAGATGTCCAGTTAGATTATACCGGACTAGAAATACCTAACAACTTTATTGTTGGTTACGGCCTCGATTACGACGGGCATGGCCGCAACCTGATAGATATTTACACAGTTATTAACGAATAAAATTGAAAACTAAATGTTAAATCTCGTATTATTTGGCCCTCCCGGAGCAGGAAAGGGTACACAGGCAGAATTTCTTATTGAATCGTTCGGATTAGATCATTTGTCAACGGGCGATCTTTTAAGAAGCGAATTTGCCGCTGGAACAAAATTAGGTCTTGAGGCCAAAAGTTACATGGAAAGCGGCGAATTGGTTCCAGACGCAGTGGTAATTGGAATGATAAAAAGTAAACTCGAAAGTAACACCGAAACCAAAGGTTTTATTTTTGATGGATTTCCAAGAACAGTTGATCAGGCAAAAGCACTGGATGTTTTAATGAATGAAAACGGAACCCCAATTTCGGCGATGTTAAGTTTAGAAGTTGAAAAACAGGAGTTAATAAATCGTTTATTAAATCGTGGAAAAGATTCAGGCAGGGCCGACGATCAGGATCAGTCGATTATTGAAAACAGAATTAATGTTTACAATGAAAAAACGATGCCTTTAATTGAATATTACAAACCTCAGGGGAAACATTTTGGCGTTGCCGGAATGGGAAGTATCGAAGATATTGCAGGCAGGTTAATTGGTGTAGTTGAGAAGTTGTAACTTTTTAAAATAAGTTGCACTAAAATAATATTGTTATTCCCGCGAAAGCGGGAATCTTCAATTTTGGATAAATGGTTCCTTCATTTTTTTAGCCTGAATTATTCATGAGTTTTTCGTTATGAGAATTCAAAATGCACAGAATAAAGGGAAGCACAGAGTTGAGCCTCGCAGAAATAGCCTTAGCTATTTTGAGAAGCGAGAATCGAGCATTCTCTTTATTCAAAGCAGTTTGATTTCGGAATAGATAAATTTATGAATAGTTCAGGTTAGGAACGATTTTATAAATATTTTTGTATTGTTTTGAGAAATAAATAAAAATGGCTGAATCAAATTTTGTTGATTACGTAAAGATTCATTGTAAGTCTGGAAGCGGAGGAGCTGGTTCAGCACATTTACGAAGGGAGAAATTTGCAGCTTTTGGAGGTCCCGATGGTGGAGACGGAGGTCGTGGAGGACATATTATTCTCAAAGGCAATAAGCAAATGTGGACTTTGCTGCATTTAAAATTCAGAAAGCATATTAAAGCAGGATTTGGAGATCCGGGTGGAAAATCAAGAAGTACCGGAGCCGATGGTGAAGATGTATTTTTGGAAGTTCCACTGGGAACCATTGCAAAAGATGTTGAGTCGGGCGAATTCCTTTTTGAAATTACTAAACAAGGAGAAACACAAATTTTAGTTAATGGTGGCCGGGGCGGGTTAGGAAACGACCATTTTAAATCTTCGACAAATCAAACACCCCGTTTCGCACAACCCGGAGAAGAAGGTGTTGAAGGTTGGAAAATTCTGGAGTTAAAAGTGTTGGCCGATGTAGGTTTAGTTGGTTTTCCAAGTTCCGGGAAATCTACTTTATTATCAGTGGTTTCGGCAGCAAAACCGAAAATTGCAGAATATCATTTTACAACCCTTGTTCCGAATCTTGGTATTGTAGGACACCGCGAACAACGTTCGTTTGTAATGGCCGATATTCCTGGGATAATTGAAGGAGCAAGTGAAGGAAAGGGATTGGGTTTGAGATTCTTGCGTCATATCGAGCGAAACTCAATGTTATTTTTTATGGTTCCGGCCGACAGTGAAAATCATTTGAAAGAGTACAAAATTCTATTAAACGAATTGGAAAAATACAATCCTGAATTGTTGGATAAACAACGTTTTCTTGGAATAAGTAAGTCAGATATGCTTGATGAGGAGTTAATGGATGAAATCAGTGCTGAATTGGAAGGTATTCCACATCTGTTTTTTTCATCGGTTACCGGATTAAATATTCCGCAATTAAAAGATAAAATTTGGGATATATTGAATTTTTAAATGGAGTTGTATCAAAATATATTGGATTTTGACAGAGAGCTGTTTTTGTATCTGAATAGCTTTTACAATGATTTTTTTGATACAATTATGTTGTTGGTTACCCGCAAAGAAACATGGTTTCCATTTTACCTGATTATCGTTGTCTTTTTTATAAAAAACTACCGATCTAAATCAATGTTGATTTTGGTGTTTCTGGCATTAACAATTATTGCCAGCGACCAAATTTCGGTATTAATTAAAGAAACTGTTCAACGGTTAAGACCAGTTCATGAACCTTCAATAGAACATCTGGTACACAATGTTCTTCGGAAGGGCGGCTTGTTTGGTTTTGTTTCGTCGCACGCGGCCAACACTTTCGCGATATTTATTTTCACATCAAAGATATTTAAAAATAAAAGTTATTTTTACTTGTTGTTTTTTTGGGCAGTTCTTGTTTCTTATTCCCGCATTTATTCAGGAGTTCATTATCCGCTCGATATTTTAGGTGGTGCAGTTTTGGGTTGGTTTTTGGCCGTAGTTTTTTACAAACTTTTAATGTTTCTAGAAAACCATTTTTTTATTGCTCGAACACCAAAAATTGGAAAAACAAAGATTACACAAGCACAAACCGGAACTGTATTTCTGGTGTTTGGAATTCTTTCCCTCACGGTAATTATTACGACCTACATTCTTCATTATTATAACTACTTGTAAATGGATAAGTCGGCATTTTTGTTTTATACCGAAAAGCAAAAAATATATTCAATCGAACTAAAAGCGGTATCAGTAAAAATACGACGATTTGCCTGGTTTCGGTTTTTTGCATTTGTATTCATTTTTGCTCCGGCATTTGTTTTTGGGATAAAAAGTTGGATAACACTTACGCTTACACTTTTATCAATAATAATCTTTTTCTTTTTGGTTAAAAAGAATGTTCAGCTTGAAAAAAAGAAGAATAAATTTATTGAATTAAAAAAGTTGGTTGACGATGAATTGCAGGCTTTGAACCATTCATTTTCTCATTTTAAAAATGGCAAGGAGTTTTTAGATACCGACCATTTTTTTTCTTATGATTTAGATTTGTTTGGAGAAGGCTCCCTTTTTCAGTTTTTAAACAGAACATCAACTGTTGGCGGTAGTTTAAAACTGGCTGATTGGTTGATAAAACCACCGGTTGACAAAGAGAATATTGAAAAAAGACAGAATGCAATTCAAGAGTTAGCCCAAATACCAAATTGGCGCTTACATTTTCTTGCCAATGGCAATTTATTTAACGAAACTACAGAGCTCAATCGCGAAATAAAAGAATGGTCTAAATTGGAATTGAAATTAAACAATGCATCGAAAGTAAAATGGATGATTCGTTTAATTCCACTTCTAACAATTATTTCTATAATCCCTGCAATTACTGGATTTTCTAATTTGTTTATCACTATTGCAATTTTGTTGCAGTGGTTTCTAATGTATTTCTTTTGGCAACGAATTACAGAATATTTTGGTTATTTCGGAAGAAAATCAGAGTTGCTTTCAAAATATATGCAGTTGCTAAGGTATGTGGAGGAGCGTGAATTTCAGGCTGATTATTTAGTTGAATTACAAAAAAAAGTCAAGAAGCCTGAGTCGGCAAGTAAAGTATTCAAACAATTAAAAAGTTTGGTGAAAGAGTTAGAATACCGGCAAAATATATTAGTTGGTATTTTTCTTAATTCTGTTTTTCTATGGGATATTCGCTGTGTTTACAAATTATGGAATTGGCATCGGCAGAATCATAATAAACTGGCAGAGTGGCTTAATGTTGTTTCAGAAATAGATGCATTAATTTGTTTAGCAAATTACTCCAATAATCAAACAGATTTTTGTTATCCGAATATACACGAAGGTGGATTCTCATTTAAGGCAAAAAATTTAGGACACCCGTTACTAAAGGCAGATAAACGTATTTGTAACGATTTAGAAATAAATGGTTGGTCGAAAGTAATTGTGGTTACCGGGGCTAACATGGCTGGTAAAAGTACATTTTTGCGAACCGTTGGAGTGAATCTGATTTTGGGCAGGTTGGGTGCTCCAGTGTGCGCTGAAGAAATGACCTTGACTCCCATTAGTATTTATACAAACATGCGCACCACTGATTCTCTTTTGAAAGATGAATCGTACTTTTTTGCTGAACTGAAACGATTAAAAGGAGTATTGGACCGTTTGCAAAAAGGAGAGCGGATATTTGTAATTCTGGACGAAATGTTAAAAGGGACAAATTCTATCGATAAATTGAATGGTTCTAAGGAACTTATTCGCAAATTAGTTGAATTCAAATCTATTTCATTAATAGCAACTCACGACCTCAAACTAAGTGAATTGGAGGATGAATATCCACAAAGAGTTTTGAATAAATGTTTCGAAATTAAGATTGAAAACGATGAACTGGTTTTTGATTATCTTTTGTCTGATGGAGTTACAAAAACGATGAATGCTACTTTTCTGATGAAAAAAATGGGGATTATCTAATTGGAAATTGTTCCTTAAGAAAATATTTTAGGTTTTGGTTTTCCAATATTTTTCAACTGCAATTTGTTAGTTATTGGAAAGAGAGAATCATCGAAATCCATCTTTGTTTAGTTATATTTGCCCCAAATTGTGAAAAATGGCTTCTGAAATATAAAAATTCAACAATTTTTTATTTGCAATTTTATCGAACTAAAAAATTTGTTTTAGGGCTTTTTGACGATTAAAGAAAATATATGACTGCAACGTACGACGAAGGAACAATTAAAACATTAGACTGGCAGGAACATATACGGAAGCGTCCGGGAATGTATATAGGGAAGTTGGGAGATGGCTCCGCTGCCGACGATGGGATTTATGTGCTTTTGAAAGAAGTGCTTGATAATTCGGTTGATGAATTTATGATGGGCTTCGGAAAAAAAATTACTGTAGAAATAGACCAGGATAAAGTTTTTGTTCGTGATTATGGCCGAGGTATTCCACTCGGTAAATTAGACGATGTTGTCAGTAAAATGAATACCGGCGCTAAGTACGATTCCAAAGTATTTAAAAAGTCAGTAGGTTTAAATGGAGTTGGAATTAAAGCAGTAAATGCTTTATCAAACGATTTTACCATAAAAGCAGTTCGCGAAGGTGTTGCCAAAGAAGTTTCGTTTAGCAAAGGAATAAAAACGGGAGAAGAAGATTTTAAAGGATTAAAAGAGGAAAACGGAACAATTGTTTCTTTTATCCCCGACCAATCAGTGTTTAAAAAATATCATTACATAAACGATTATGTAGTGAACATGTTAAAAAATTATACCTTTTTAAACTCTGGACTTACCATTGAATTTAATGGAGAAAAGTATTTCTCCAGAAATGGGCTACGAGATTTGCTGGAGGAAAACATGGATCACCATCCAATTTATCCCATTATCCATTTAAAAGGTGAAGATATTGAGGTTGCATTAACGCACGGTAACCAATACGGAGAGGATTACTATTCGTTCGTGAATGGGCAACATACATCTCAGGGAGGATCTCATTTACAGGCTTTTCGTGAGGTGCTGGTGAAAACAATTCGTGAATTCTATAAAAAAGATTTCGACCCTTCAGATATTAGGGCTTCAATTGTTGCAGCAGTGAGTATTAAAGTTGAAGAGCCGGTTTTTGAATCGCAAACAAAAACCAAGCTTGGCTCAAAAGATATTGGTCCTGATGGTCCTTCGGTTCGTGCGCATGTAGCTAATTTTATGCAAAAAGAATTGAATAATTTTTTGCATAAAAATTCGGAAGTTGCGGAAGTGTTGTTACGAAGAATTGTTGAATCTGAACGCGAAAGGAAGGCAATTTCCGGTATAAAAAAATTGGCCAAACAAAGGGCTAAAAAATCTAGTCTTCACAATAAAAAATTGAGAGATTGTCGTGTACATTTTAACGGGAAAAAAGTCGACAAAGAGAAGTCGAGTATTTTTATTACCGAGGGTGATTCGGCAAGTGGGTCAATTACAAAATCTCGCGATGTAAACACACAAGCAGTTTTCAGTTTGAAAGGAAAACCTTTGAATACCTTCGGATTAACAAAAAAAGTAGTTTACGAAAACGAAGAGTTTAACCTTTTGCAAGCTGCTTTGAATATTGAAGAAAGTCTGGAAGATCTGCGTTACAACAAGGTAATTATTGCCACCGATGCAGATGTTGACGGAATGCACATTCGTTTGCTGTTAATTACTTTCTTCCTACAGTTTTTTCCTGAACTAATAAGAAAAGGTCATGTTTATATTTTGCAAACACCACTTTTTAGGGTGCGTAACAAACAAAAAACTTTTTATTGTTATTCAGAAAAAGAGAAAGAAAAGGCCATTAATAAATTGAAAGGAAAACCAGAAATAACTCGATTTAAAGGATTAGGGGAAATTTCCCCCGATGAATTTAAACATTTTATTGGCGAAAAGATTCGACTGGATCCAGTAGTAATGAAAAAACACGAATCGGTTTCGCAAATGTTAGAGTTTTACATGGGAAAGAATACACCAACCCGACAGGAATTCATTATTGAAAACCTGTATGTTGAAAAGGACGAAGTAGCGTAGTTGAAATAATTTTAGAAAAATTGTAATTGAACTCGGTTTAACCCGGAGTTTCAATAATTGATAAGTGTAGAATGTCAGAAGAGAATTTTAATCACGAAGAGATAAATGACGAGATCGTAAAAGATGAGGTAACTTATTTGTCGGGAATGTACAAAGAGTGGTTTCTCGATTATGCGTCGTACGTAATTTTGGAGCGCGCTGTGCCTTATATAAACGACGGGTTAAAACCAGTTCAGCGTAGAATAATGCATGCCATGCGCGAAATGGATGATGGACGCTACAACAAGGTGGCAAACATTATCGGGCAAACCATGCAGTATCATCCACACGGCGACGCATCTATCGGCGACGCTGCTATTCAATTGGGTCAAAAAGAGTTATTGATTGATACTCAGGGAAACTGGGGAAACATTTTAACAGGAGATGGTTCGGCTGCTCCTCGATACATTGAAGCACGACTTTCTAAATTTGCGTTGGAGGTTTTGTTCAATCCCAAAACAACGGAATGGAAACTTTCGTATGATGGAAGAAAAAGAGAGCCGGTAACACTTCCGGTAAAATTCCCTTTATTATTGGCACAAGGTGTAGATGGAATTGCTGTGGGTTTGGCATCAAAGTTATTTCCACATAATTTTATTGAATTAATAGATGCTTCGATCTCTCACCTAAAAAATAAAGATTTTGATTTAGTACCCGATTTTCCAAGTGGAGGTTCGGCCGATTTTGGAAAATACAACGACGGATTACGTGGTGGTTCGATTAAAGTACGTGCAAAAATTGAAAAACGCGACAATAAAACACTGGTAATTACTGAAGTTCCGTATGGTAAAACTACATCTTCGTTAATAGATTCGGTGATTAAAGCGAATGATCGGGGCAAAATAAAAATCAAGAAAATTGATGACAACACCGCTGAACGAGTAGAGATTTTAATTCATTTGGCTTCTGGTGTTTCTTCAGACAAAACAATTGATGCTCTTTATGCTTTTACCGATTGTGAAATGTCCTTGTCGCCAAATTCGGTAATTATTGAAAACGATAAACCAATTTTTATTGGCGTAAAGGAGATTTTGAGACGTTCTGCCGACGCAACTTTACAATTGCTGAAGTTAGAGCTAGAGATTAAAAAATCGGAATTGGAGGAAGCGTGGCATTTTTCTTCACTCGAAAAAATATTTATTGAAGAACGAATTTACAAGGACAAAAAATTCGAAGATTCAGAAAACATGGACATGGCTGTGGCTCACATCGACAAACGTCTTGAGCCGTGGAAATCAAAATTAAAACGTGAGATTACACGAGAAGATATTCTTAAATTGATGGAAATTCGGATGGCGCGAATCCTGAAATTCAACAAAGATAAAGCCAACGATCATTTGCAGACTATTGAAGATGAAATTGCAAAAGTTGTAAAAAATATACAAAACATAGTCCCTTTCACTATTAAATGGTTTGCTCATTTAAAAACGAAATATGGTAAAGGGCGCGATCGTAAAACTGAGATTCGCAATTTCGAAAACATTGTTGCTTCTAAAGTGGTTGTCCGTAACGAAAAACTTTACATCGACCGAAAAGAAGGTTTTATTGGAACCGGGTTAAAAAAGTCTGAATTTTTATCCGACTGCTCCGACATTGACGACATTGTTGTATTCAGACGCGATGGTTCCTATTTTATATCGAAGGTTTCTGATAAAGCATTTATAGGCAAAAATCCACTTTACGTGGCCGTGTTTAAAAAGAATGATATTCGTACCATTTACAATTTGGTTTATAAAGATGGCAAATCGGGATTTTCGTACATGAAACGGTTTTTTGTTACAGGAGTTACCCGCGACAAAGAGTACAATCTGACGAAAGAAACTAAAAAGTCGAGAATTACTTATTTCTCTGCAAATCCAAATGGTGAAGCTGAAGTTTTAAAAATAGTTCTGAAGCCAAAGCCACGAATTAAGAATTTAATTTTTGAAGAGGATTTGGGTGAGCTGGCGGTAAAAGGTCGTCAGTCGATGGGAAATATTTTAACCAAATATGAGGTTCACAAAATTTCGTTGAAAGAGAAGGGGGTTTCCACTTTGGGTGGTCGTAAAATTTGGTTCGATCAAGATGTCCTTCGTTTAAATGCTGATTCGCGAGGTAAGTTTTTGGGTGAATTTTCGGGCGAAGATAAAATTTTAGTTTTGTATAAAAAGGGAGAATATCAGTTGTATAATTACGACTTAAGTAACCATTTCGGGCAAGATATTCTGACCATTGAAAAGTTCGACAAAAGAAAAGTATTGTCGGTGGTTTATTACGATGCCGAGCAAAAGTATTATTACGTTAAACGTTTCGAAATTGATGAACCAGAAGGAAAGTTGTTTAGTTTTATTGGTGAGAATCCTGATAATAAACTGGTGAGTGTTACATGGGTAAGATATCCAAGATTGGAACTGGAATTTGGTGGAAAAAATTCGGAACGGGAAAATGAGATTATTGAAATTGCTGAATTTATTGGGGTAAAATCGTGGAAGGCAAAAGGGAAACGTGTTTCTAATTACGAAGTTGAAAACATACGAGAGATCAAAGCTATAATTAAAGATGAAGATGATAAACCCGAATCCAAAGAATTAGATGTTGAAGAAACAAAAGAAATTGATGATATTCCGTTTGAAATAAACCGTCCTACAAAAAATGAGGATGATCCAAATCAGATGTCGTTATTCTAAAAAGTTTTCAATTTTTAGTTACGTAATCAAAAAATCACTCAACATTTTATTAATATAAAACTGCAAACTGCGACTGAATACTGTGACTGTAAACTGCGACTGAATACTGCAACTGCACCCTTGCCTTTAAACTTTAAACTTTTACCTTTAAACTTTTAATTTGTGGTATGAGAATTTATCTGATAGGATACATGGGATGTGGCAAATCTACGCTTGGCCGGAGACTTTCGGAACATCTGAATTTGCAGTTTGTAGATATGGATCATTACATTGAGGAGCGAAATTATAAAACTATTCCACAGATTTTTGCAGAAGAAGGAGAAGCTGAATTCAGAAAAAAGGAGAGAAAAGCACTCGAAGAACTTTCAGAATTTACCGATATTGTAATTGCCACTGGTGGTGGTGCTCCCTGTTTTTTCGATAATGTAGAATTAATGAATAAATCAGGAAAAACCATTTATCTGAATATCGAACCAAATATTCTCGCCGATCGCTTGTTAAAATCAAAAACAGAACGTCCGTTAATTAAAGGAAAATCGAGAGAAGAATTAGTAGCTTTCATCGATGAAACTTTGAAAAAACGCAACGAATTTTATAAACAAGCAAAATTAGAAATTACTCAACCCGACATTAATTTGCATGATTTGCAAGCATTGATTTCATAAAAACATCATGCCAACAGTTGCCCAAATATTTGCACGAACCCTAAAAGAAATAGGTGTTCGATTTGTATTTGGAGTTCCCAGCGGAAATATGATAGATTACATTGAAGCGTTGCGCGAAGAAGATGGAATTGATTTTATTTTAGGTGGACACGAAGCAACAGCGTCTTTTATGGCAGATGTTTGTGGACGTATTACAGGAATTCCGGGTGTCTGTTTCGGAACATTTGGTCCGGGTGCAACAAACTTAAGTACCGGAGTTGGTGGAGCACTTTTAGACCGTTCCCCATTAATTGCTTTTACCGACGAGATGCCGGAACATCTACTGAATCGTACTGTTCAAATGAACATCAATCATCAGGAACTTTTTAAACCCATAACAAATTGGACCACAAGTTTTTCTAAAAACAATGTTCGCGAGGTTATTCTTAAAGGTGCGGAAATTGCTGTTGCTGAAATACCGGGCTCGGTTCATATTGGCGTGCCAGCGGGAATTGGCCAGCAAACAATTGGCAATTCAGAAAGCGCGATTAATTATTTGAGGATTGAAAAAGAATCTTCGAATGCCACAAATGAGGAAATCAATGATAAAGTTGAGATGCTTTTTAAGCATTCGAAAAAGCCTGTTTTAGCAGTTGGATTATCAGCTGTGAGAGAGGGTGTAAAAAGTTTGGTCATTCAAATTGCCGAAAAATTTCAACTTCCTGTTGTTTTAACTCCAATGGCGAAGGGAATGTTTCCGGAGGATCATCCACTTTATGTTGGAGTTCTTTTTCACGCACTGTCAGATTATGTTGCAGAAACGTACCGCGATGCTGATTTAGTTGTTGGAATTGGATACGATCCGGTAGAGTTTAATTATGAAGATTGG
>Ga0233447_1000893_pt1 | contig 28536 bp, 17 predicted proteins | sample SI_124_October20_3_FD_183014 | JGI IMG/M metagenome (GOLD analysis project Ga0233447, IMG submission 183014) | Seawater microbial communities from Saanich Inlet, British Columbia, Canada - SI_124_October2016_135_MG | ecosystem: Environmental > Aquatic > Marine > Inlet | place: Canada: British...
AGCGATCGTTTCATACAGTTTCTTGATCTCCGCCTCTGAGAGAAAGCGAACAGGTTTATCGTCGGTTTTAAGCATTTTGACCCCAACAAATGGCGATTTAGTCAGGTAATCCTGCCTGGTAGCCCAAGAGAACAGAGCTTTCAGGTGACGCAACTCAGTATTCAACGAGATTGCCTGCACCTTCTTCTTGTTCAGACGCCAGTCTTTGTAATCTTCGATATCTGTTGAGGTGATCGACTGTACGGTAGTTCTCGCACCCATTCGATCAAGGAATGGTTTGAACACCTTATCGTAACGGGTAATAGTTTGGGGGCTCCTACCATCCATTTTGGCGGACTTAAGGAACCGAGTTGTACAAACCTTCAGCGCCATTGATTCGTCTGGTCGAGGTTTGATACCGTTCTGTATTTCCAGGGCCTCGTGTTCTAATCTTTCTGCTGTTAATCGGGCAGTTGTCTTCGATGTATACAATACCTTGGATCTTCGCTTGCCCTGATAATCGAACCACTGGATTCGATATCCAGCACGTCCTGTAGGGGATGCGTATTTCTGTATACTTGCCATTTTATTCATTCTCCAGGTTGTTGATGGTTGTAGTGTTGATTGCTGAAACCGGTTTAATAACCGCATTTAGCGATGATTGCGGTATGCGGACTGATCTACCGATCTTGACATAATCAATATCACGAGATTGTATTCTTGCTCGCCAAAACTCCACTGACATGGATGTCTGAGCGGCTACCTGCTCAAGCGTCAGGTACTTTTCAGTTGGTGATCCACAATTCGGGCAGAACTTGTGGTCTTTATTGGGGGCTATCTTTCCCACAAAACCCTCCTAGGGTTTAGCGGTTACGCTCAAAGGCGATTTAGAATGGACGAATCCATCTGTACGTGGTAGGGTCTGGATCAGAAGTGCTTCCTGAACCAAACTTTGATACGCATTCTTAAGGTCGGTGATTCTTTAAACCGTTCATACTCTCTCAACCAGTCGCGATGTATAAGGAACCGTGCTCTTGAGGCCTTGGATGATCGTTTCGATCTGATGTGACCTTTGTAGATCGCTGATCTCATTTGGGATGGACTGATATTGAGAACAGCAGCAGCTTCGGGGACCGTGATGAATTCCTTATCAACACTGGGTAAGCTACTTTCTCTATCTGCATCCCTCAATGCAAACCACTTTTCATGGTCAACACTGGCCTCTCCATCAGACGCCGGTATTTTGATTTGCCAGTAACGTTTAGTCATTGCTGACCTCACGAAGGAGCATTTCGTCTAACCATTCACGACGGAAAAGTAGCTTTCCGCCATTCTCACTGGACCGTGTTGTCTTCAAGCGGCCTTTGGCTATAGCCTGTCTAAGTAGGCTCTCTGAGAGGCGTGTATACGTTTTCGCCTCCGTCAATGTGAACCACGTCTGATTGTTTTCTGTCTGTGTCATTTGAATTCCTTTCATAACACTGTTCCCTCTTTCGGGGTTTGCAGAGGGAAAGTTCATCCGTCCCTCTACTATGGTTATGTCAGCCCTAATGAGAGCTCTCAGGAATTCTCCTTGTTGCTTATGTAAACATGGTATCTGATTCATAGCGTTTACTATGGTAGGTGATACCCCCTCTAACCCATTCTTATGAAGTAAGGCGTTCTACAAGAGAATCAGCGTATATGATGACATCTGTGCGAAGGTGCAGAAGGGGTCTAGATCATCGTCGACACATGTGCAGACCTACTTTTGAGCTGCATGCACGGGGAGTGTTCTACTCAGGGGGCTATCATACTGGCTACCCTGCACAGACAGAACACCCCCTATGCCCCTTATTACGAAATGAGGAGAGCTGTTATCGAATGCTATCAGATCAAGGAAATTGCTTTGGTCTCAACAAAGGGAAGCGCACCGTCATCAACGTTGATACGGACTACCACTTCTCCCTTTATCGCTTGATTGACATGCTTGGGCGGGGCTGTTCATTTTGATGCGAACTCACACGGCGGTACCTAAATCGTTTAGATTCCAGATACACATTATTTGAGATCAGATGATCGCAGCGTGTCGTATCTATAAGCACTGCGAGAAGGGAAGAGAGCCATAGTCCACGGCGTCCTCTACCCCTCTTGCGGTGCATACACACAATGATGGCACTATCTTGAAGAGAGCACCCCCTCTTCTACGCGAACCCACTCTGAGCCCTGTTTTATTGACTTGCCGTAAAAGTATTCCATAACGCTGGAAGCCTTTTCCTTTGACATGCCGTCCAGCAATAGACCCTGGATCCGCATCCTTTCATCATCGGTAAGACGCTGATCCCTTGCAAGCCGAGTAATCGAAGCAATTTGAGGTGCTGTTGCAGCATCACCATTGGTGGTGGGTTCAGCAACTGGGATCTCCTCTGCAGGTGTTGCTTCCAATCCTGCCATGACTGCCAGAAATGATAGAGGGATGCGATAGGCTTTGCCACTTGCCCTGGTGATGGCCATACTCTTTATGGCGTACTCATCGGCATGGGACCAGCGTTCCTCTTTACTACTGCACATCGCCTCACCAGATGCAACGATCTGATTTTGGCGGTATACTGCCACCTTCGCTTCGTATGCAATCTCATCCTCACGATCCAGGCGTTGGGCGAACAAGACTTGAGGGAAGAGTCCCAAACTGGCAGACACTGTCGTCCACCACTCGATCTTAGGGTACTGTTTCCCCCTGATGTTTACCAAGTATCCAGGGCCGGTACAGCGTTGAGCAACAACGTTGACTATTCGTTGTGCTTCAACGAAGGCTTGCTCTGGATCGTGACTAAATAAAGCGGTACCGTTGGCACTCTCAATCGGGCCGTTAGGGTATACCGCGGGCATGACACTTTCTTGTGTTTCCATTCTTAACTCCTGTTATTATTATAGTTATAGTTTACAATAGTCGATGGTCAGCGAATGAGAAGTATTCACCTCCACCGATGATGATATGATCTAAAATATCCACATCAATTGCGGTCAATGCTGTCTCAAGTTTCTTGGTGACTGCACGATCACTGTTGGAAGGTGAGAGTTCACCAGATGGATGATTGTGACATAACATTATAGCCCCACAACCTAGAGCTAATACCATTTCAACTACTGTCCGAGGATAGATTGCCGCGGTGTTAATTGTTCCTTCAAATAAACACTCTGTTGAAATGATCTGATGCTGACTATTGAGAAAGCACACAATAAACTTCTCTCTTTTAGCAGCATCTGCAAAGAAGGCTCTAAAATGATTGGCAGCTTCCCGGGATGACTTGATACGTTCCCCAGCTCTGATAGTGAACCTTTTTACGTATTCGTTTAGAATCTCGCTATCTTTTACAGTTGATAGATTCATGCCCCCTCCTTTCCATTGATTGTATAGCTGAATTTGTGAGGTCTCGTGGTGACCCTCACTCCTTCCGGCTCCTCCCCAGTAGCAAGGACATGCTTCCGAAGAACGGACTTGTCCACTGCTTGCTTTTCGGGGATTGTCCTCGTGAATCGGCCGTCCTTCAGAACAACGTTCTCATCGAATATTGAGATTTCAGGTTGTTGCGCTCTAACCTTGAGGATACCGTTCACTAGCTGTTTTGTAGAATAACCGGATAGATGCATCCAGTTATCCAGGGCGAGGATGTAATAGTCCTTTCGCCGTTGGATCTTGGCAGATTCGGATTCAAACCAAAGATCAATGCGCTCCTTCTGTTGAAGCATACTGGCTTCATTGCCAGCTTGGATAGCATCAAACTCAGCCAACTTTGACAGATAGTAATCAGCATCAGCCTGACTTAGTTTTGGTCGATCCTCCTCACCGGGGACATGAGCCAAATACTCAAGCACAGCTCTGGTATGTTCACATTCACCATCTGGACTCACTTTGGCGATAAAGCACTGACAAGTAAGGCCAGCCTCTGATCGTTTGACTTCAACTGTGTCACCTTCAAACGAACCTCCAACGAGGAAACCCTCATCTGATTCCAGAATGAGAAGTGATTCTAGGTCGATAGTTCTTTGCATGGTTTCCATATCAACTCCTCCCTGGTGAGAGTAGTTGGTGAAGACCAATATGGCGTTCCATGATCTTATTGGGTGGTGAGCCCTTCAATGCTTCAGTGACTGCATTATAGAAACTCCACATATTGCGATCCTCAAAGTCATCATGAGAGGGAGTCAGCCATTCCTTTTTAACAACCGGGATCTGTCTTGGACTTATGATCCCATGACCATACAGCAACCCCGTCAGACGATAGGCGTCATCATCACTAAGGTGGTGTCCCTGCATAAGCTGAGAATCCTCAACGATTCTGTGGAAATTGTGCTGACTGCGGTATATGGTGGTGATAGTGAGCTCTTCCAGATCCTGCCAAACGTTACTCGTGTGCTTCCTGGCAATCGCAATCTCACCTGTTAAGGCGAGATTATCGCAGACAAAGACACTCGCCCCGATGGCAATTCCAACACTCATGGACTTGTCATAGCTGTTTCTAAAACCGATGGATAGACCCATAGAATCACTTCCGTTTCGGTATGTGTGGACTCCAAAGAGTTGGTTACCATCACGGGCTAATCCATACTGAGAGCGGTCCAGCTGATAATCCCTCAGAAGCGTTCCTGACACTTCAGCCAGGTTGGTTGCCAGATCAAAATGACTGACTGGCTTATATGTCGGAGTTTCTTCCGGCAAAGGGATGTTTCGGAGATCATCCAGTGTGCAATAGTCGCCACCGGCGTGCATTAATAGCTGAGTCATAATAAGACTCCTTTCCTGGTTTGTGTTTGATTGATTATGGGTTTGAGGAAGTAGAGGGGTCTTACCCTTCATTCTCTGAAACCCTTACTGTGTTGGTGTTTACGTTGTTTTTTAGAAGGGAAGTGAACCATCGTCGATGCTATTCAGAAGCAAGGTTCGGCTCATTCCCGCGCGGATGATCATCCTACACTGGGGGTTACCCAGAGCAATTATTTCAGTCTTTTTGGAGAGTAGTACTCCGGAAAACTTGTGCAGTTAAAACGAGCTCAACCTTCTAGAAGCGGAGCGACGGCAGTCGTGGAGCGGGAGGACAAGGGAGGCAGTATTTTTCTGACGTGGCGTACACGTTGATCAAAACTCATGTTCTTAATTCAGCTATTTGCATGACCAGTGATTTGCCAGGTCGCCCCGGGTACAGGATCTTGTATTTGCCGTCAGCAACATGAGCATGGCTGACAATCCTCCCAAACTCTGTGTCCTGGATATACAGTCGACGTGACCTTACCAATACGTGGTCAGCCTCTTTCACAGCACGGTAAGCCAGTGAGATAAGATGGTCCTCTGTAAAGACCCCATCGTTGTACAAGGAAGCGACACTCTGCCATCCCCCTATCACTCGGATTGCGATGCCTTCAAACTCATATGGTTGTGGTGTAGAGACAGTTTCAAACACGATACGATCATCTTCACGATGTAATCGATGCCCGAAGCCATAATCAACAAGAACGTCAACTAGTACATCGAAGGTGCCACGTGATCTGCCATTAGGACTGCTGGATATACCTAGGATACCATCATTTGCCTGGCTTAGCACATAGTCATCTTCACCGACAGCCATACCGGGTAACTCCAAATAGCAGATACGCATTAAGTCACGGATAAGGAGTTTCTGAGCATCAGGATGAAATTGACTCAGGGTTCTGCGTACGCGTCCGTGAACCTTCTCAATGCGCTTCATCAAGTCAGTTTCGACTTCAGCTACCGTTGCATTTGATGTCAGCGAATACTTCTCATTGAGCGTACGAGCTGTACGGATACCGTGTCCATAAAAACGTCTCAATTCTCTTGCTACTTCATAGTAGGGTGACCTGGGCGATGTAATGAGCTCCTCTGGGATACTCATCTCCTTGCTGTACCTATCCACAGCCTCGTTTGCCAATGAAAGATGATGATCCGCGAACTGGAAGAGCCTTGTTATCCAGCCATCCTTCGTACGTATTCTTTCACGGTAATTTTCTGGGACGCGATGTAATAGAGCTCGTTCCACTTCAACGGATTCGGACACCAAGTGCTTCCAGAATGAAGCCACCGTATCCATGATTTTATCAACTGTCATATCATCATCCTTCCAATTCAATCGCTGTGCAATGGGTAGTTGAATGTCGTTTATAACGTCGAAGCGTACATCAGATGACTGAATTCTCATCACAGACCATTCTCCTATTTGATTTGGATTACGGTACAGCAGTACACGGTCTCCAGCTATTGGGATGCAGACGAAACCATCATCGTTATCAGCCCCACCATGTAGCTGCATGAACCAGGGAGCATCAGCCTTTGAAAGAAAGAAGGAAGCTCCTTTGATGATGATACAACCGGGACGTACTTCACCACTTAAGTCAGGTGCAACATACCTTCGAATCGCGCCAGGAATCTTGATGCGCAGATTGCCCAACTTCTTGATACTGGAACTATGAAAAGCGTACGTCTTCCTCAACATCACAGGTAGCATGGCCGGGAGATTGTGCACAGCCATTCGCCTGAGACTCCATCTGTCGGCGTACATGCGTGATGGTTCCTGTAACAGATTACGTACATCGTTTAGAACTGCGGGCAGCTTCGTATACTTGGTCTTATGTACAGTCTCGGAGATTGTATCCGAGATCCAGTTCTGTAGTGTATTCTCGGGGAACACTCTTGTACCGAGGTTTATGAGTGACTGGATGTCGAGGTACGCCTCCTCAGATCCATGGAGTACGTCAACGGCAAACCATTTGAGTCCCCTACTGCGGACGATTCGCTTGTACTGTTCGCCGTACAGGATGACATTCGTCTCTGGATGATCGCCTACCTCACCATGTCCTTTAAGGAGTCCTTGCACATCAAGGGCTGTGATCTCCAATCGATCCCCAATTTGAACATTAGGTACACCTAGTACTTCTCTACAATACTGCAGGTCTATGCTAGCCGTCCAACCATCAAGGAAAGCGTCTACTTCCATGTCCTCTAGAATGATCGAGGGCTGCTCCATTGAGAAGTACCTGAAAGGCCGGAGTAATCTACCAATGTACTTTGCCGCTTTCGTTATGTCCTTAGCAGTAGCATCAATGAGCTTTTCGAGTTCAATATCAAATTCAGGTAGTAGACGACCGTATGTACTGGCTTCTATCATTTCCTTATTCGCCCCCGATCCAATAGATACCGACCTCAGATCCATCCACATGCGTAACAAGGCAAATTGTGTCCATGGTGACGTAATTGAAGGCAGCTTTGAGTGCAACTTGGACAGATATGGGTTATCGGTACATGGTGCGCAGTCAAGGTCGGATTCAATTGCGATTCCGATTGCTGAAAGGAATTCGTCGTAATCATGAACGAATGCACCATCCTGGTCCCAGACACGTATTAGTCTTATACCTTCCGCACGAGGAAAGACAAATGAGTGCTTCTGCTCAAGCACATGGTCCATAAGGTCGTCGGGATGGACATTAATCTCCATTGAGCTATAGTCGCCCCATATCAGACGCTGGGATGACGTCCAAGATGGTTTGTAGGTCTCAATTTCGACTCTCGTGAATAGTTGATGTAGAATTGTTGTCATCATGCGCTTGCTCCTTCTGTTATTGGTTGTTATGCTGTTTGGTACTCGAACGACTTGGTTGTTGGTTAACGGTGAACTCATCTGTTCCTCCAAGTTTTAGGTTGTTTAAACAAAAAAGCCCCTGATTTTCCGCCATGGGAATACAGGGGCTTTGTATAGGACCCGGGGGCTCGAAAAGAGCCAAAGAGCCTTGTATCAATTACCTACTAGGCATACGTACCGAGATGGATTTTCGCCTCTATTAAGGCGATTACGGAATATAGGGATAGTAGGGATAGTATGAACCAATTCGAGTAAAACCGATGAACCATTTCAGATTCTATGAAGTTTACCGAGAATGAGCCCAAACTATCCCTACCTTCCCCGAGGTGACAATCAGCGGGAATATCCCTTATGGCATTAATGCGCCATCGTATGGATCATCTAGCTCTAGTCCAACTCCATCGTAAATCATTGCACCGTTTGACTTACGCTTATCGTAGCCCAATTGGCGCATCTGACGACCAAACATAGAAACTGACATGGCATGCTGTCCGCTTCTAATACAATGGTCCCGAAATGTTGCATACAGCTTACTTGCCTTGACACTTTGAGCTGGGTTCTTAATGACCTTCTCATCAAGAAAAACAGCAACAATATCGGATTCTGATCGGTATTCATTTGTCGCAGATTTCACACGATGCGGTTCAGGTAGTCCATTTTTGATCCACAAGTGAGCTCCACGGATAGCCCAGTTCATGATACCCGGAAGTTCCTTAAGGAGTTTGTCTGTAAGCTCAAAGTCTTCGCGGCCTTTGAAGCTCACATCGAAAGGGATCACCTTGATACGACGCCAGATGCCGTTGTCGGTACCCCGGATTTCTGGAAGCGTGTTTACCGCAAACCACAGCTTGAACTTCGGAGTATAGGTAAAGTGTTCCTGATAAAGGAACCGTGCTGTAACCTTATCACCACCCGTGATCATTTTGATCCGCTCTTCATTCAGCTTGCGTGTTTGAGAAGACTCACTCGAGCTGACCAAACGAGCACCAACAAGCCTCGCTAATTCATTCGACTGTTCGTTATTCTTAACTTCGAAGGCAGAGAATGGACTGTTCATTCCATACTCATGCAAAAGATGGAGCAGGGTATCCAAAACCACGGATTTGCCATTACATCCATATCCAGTAAGAATAAAGAGGCATTGCTCACGAGTTGATCCAGTAAGGGAATACCCAATTGCATGCTGGAGAAATGAGACCATCTCTGGATCATTATCCATCATCTCCAGGATCGCATCCTCCCATACCGGACATGTGGCTTGCGGATCATAATTGAACCCGGTGGACTGGTAGTTCATGTCTTCGGGTAGCCCATCACGGAAGGTTGCCGTTTCAAGATCGTAGACACCGTTTTCGAACTGGATCAACCAATCACCACCTTCCCACGCATCTGCGGTGATGGCAATAGGATCGAACGCCTCAGCCACGCTGAGCATGCTATTAAATCGGCTCAGATTCTCTGCGCCGATTGCCCATCTGAGATCTTTTTTCCTTTCCTCATCGGAAGCAACAGCCATAGCAAGTTCTTGCCGTTTACGCGCAACATCTTTCGCGAGGTGAAGAACTTGTTCAGTCTTATCAAGATTCCAGAATTGACCGTTATAGAGATACCACTTCTTCCTGGTATGGTCGTAGCGTGTGGTATTTCCATGCAACTCTGCAAACAATTGGGCGTTTCCATAGTCAGAGCGTTGACATGTTTCGGGCAGCGGTGCTTCAACCGACCGAGCAGTAATATACTTGAAGGCAGAAGTCACCACATTCTCGATTTCCCTTTCTGGCAAGGGTTCCGTAAGGCTTCGGTTCCAACCATGAAGATTCTCCAATACGGATTCCTTCGGGAAGCCACCCTTATGCATGCCTAAGGCGATCTTAAAAGCAGTATCATTCCTGTTTCCTACTCCAGCTTCCTGCTGGATAAGCAGCTGCCAATTTACCAGCTCCTGTTTTTTCTTAGTGTTCCGCTGATTCTGGTCGGCAACCATTATGCTTCGGAATTGTTCAACAAGCGCTGCTGATTCCTGCACGTCATAGTATTCGTCTATCTCAGTCTTTTTGCCTGGCTGTTTAGCAAGCTCAAGAATGGAATCAAGATCTGTATCTAGAATACTATTCACCCGCACTTTGTATAGTCCTGAAGAACCATGCTGAGTGTTTTCAGAGCGGAAGAGACGATTGATATCGTATATCGCAGTATCAAATCCCCAATCGCTCCACTGGGTCTCAACAAACTGACGGTAGTATTTGGGCAACTGAGGCGTTGGTTCTACTTGACCAAACATCGCGATTGGAATAGCAAGATGAAATCCTTTGTTCCCAGAGAACCAAACAGGGATGGATGCTGGTGGGATTTCGTACTCAACATCCAGGTACTGCAAGAATTCCTGAACAGTTTTGAGCCCTTGTTCCAGATCATTGCAATCTAGGTCGAGCGGCAGATAATCTGAGTAACATGATCCATTGTAGCCTCGCACTGAGCCACTTTCATTAAAACGATCTAGATACTCTGAGGTGAAACGAAAAACTGTCTGACCTGTATTAACCATGCTCGGGTCTGAGTGAAATGATTCGCGAACGTCATTTCTATTGTTCCAGCCATTGACAGCTGTGTCTCGATACTTGAATTCAGGGAACACCAGGTGGACTTCTGAATTCTCTCTTGGGGCAGGAATGCTATTTAATTGTAACCCTTCTATTGTTCCTGCATCTAATAGGGTTGGTGTTGGATTGTCCATTTTTGACAACTCCTTTTTGCCAGTGGTTTTGGGGGACTTCGCACCAGCACTGACAATTAACTGGCACCCTGGGGCTCGGCAGCTTATCTCGTTCTTGGCCGAACTCGGTCCCTAGCTTTCGAAAGATGGGACCGTTCCCTACTACTAGTTGTGTCAGTCCAAATCTGCTGAAATGCTATTTAATCCCTCTTTTTCACTAGAAATCAGGTTATCTCACTAGAGATAAATCCAGTCATTTTATAATTAACAATATGTTAGACGAGTTGAATTAATTTGAGGAATGTGATATATATCACATGGAAAAGAGGATTATATAGCCTTTTTCCTATTACGCTTCAGGAATATAGGTGTATCACGGACCATCGTTGAGGATTAATCCGTATAGGAATGATGACCGGTCAGGAACCCGATTAATTCTCTTTCAGGTTTGTTAGCTGATCGATAGAACTAGCAACGATGTACTGAGCAGGAGGCTCCTGGACCTGCAACGCTTTAAAGTGCTCCCGGCCACAGTCTATCTTTGCTTGCTCAACGGGACGCAATCCGTCAGCAAAGAGAGTGGATTTGGTCTCAACAACGAAGTATAATCGTTCTTCTTCTCCTTCGTCGACTAATACTGCCCAGTCAGGATTATAGGTACCAAGGGGAGTTGGCACTGTAAACCATCCAGGAAGTTTGGCATACACCTTTACAGAATTATTCTTTTCCAATTCAGTGGCAAAGGCAGATTCAATATCAGAATCATAAACAACTTGTTCATAGACGGATTTTTCGACATCGAGTAGATTCTTCAAGTAACCAGTCAATTCCTGTTGCTCAAATAGCTCTTGTGCATAAAAATGACTATCCCCAAGTCGTTGATATTTAATGCCATCAACTATAACCAGTCGCTTGCGACGGTTAATTGCTTCAGCGGCCAATTCTATAAACTGTTGAGGATTCCGTTTAAAATCGTTTAGCCGCCCACTATCAGTTAATATCCGATAGATACTCCGCCGAGTGAGTTGAGTCCGGTCCTGAAGATCGGTAAGCAGATCTGGCAATTCTATGTCAGCTTCATCTAGCACAACCGTCTGAGCCCCTGCACGTTCGGTTGCTTCAATGCCGGATTTTCCGATAGCAATATCGGCTTTACGCCACTGGAGACGGGTTTTTGGGATAGCTGGAGCATCCTGAAGAGCTTTAATACAGTCCTGTATCAACTTTTCATTATCGAAATGGACTCGATAGGTTGTCTTGTGCTTCATGCGATCCCAAAGCTCTTTGAACTCCTCGCCCTGAAGTATCGCTTGCCTAGGTCGGATTTGACGTCGTTCATTGGCATTCTTGATCACTAGACGACCAGCCAACTTCTTCAGAATCTGAGATATTTGCCCAAGATGTTCCGCGAAAGGTTCTGATACCTCTAGAGTGCCTTCCTTCAGTGCCTTTTTAAGTGCATCCTGCACCTTCCCCCTCGTGTCGATGTACCCTTGGGCTTTCAATTCTTCCCATAGTGCCTTCGATCGATCATAACCCAATGGGGCCGCATTCCCATCATTGCCTTTGACTGCAATTGCAGCGAAAATATGATCTTCAACAACGCCAAAGTGGATCCCCGTTTCCACCTCAATTTCCTTTTGCAAATTCTCGGCAAAGTCCTCATAACTCTCAGTGGCAATTACAGTGAGTGTATTTACATCGAAGCCCCGTAATCGTTGTCCTTCCTGATTCACACAGAGTCGCAAACCTCGACCAATGGTCTGGCGTCGTTCCCTCTCGGTTCGAATGTCTCGCAAAGTGCATATTTGAAAGACATTTGGGTTGTCCCATCCTTCACGCAAGGCGGAATGCGAGAAGATGAACTTTAGCGGTGTCTCGAATGAGAGTAGTTTTTCTTTTTCCTTCATGATGAGGTTGTAGGCACGCTCAGCACTATCGCGATTGCTCTGGTTATTCTCAGCTGTGTCTGTCCAGCCGCCCTTTTTATCGATTGAGAAATAACCGTTGTGCACTGCTTCTGCAGCGCTCGTGAGGTCAATATCCTGGAAAAGGCTATTGTATTCTGGCAATTTTGCTGCTCTTTGATACTCCTGTTCGAAGATGAGTGCATATTCGCCTTTAATCTCGCGCCCCTCCGAATCATACTGTCTATATTTCGCTACCTCATCAATGAAGAAAAGAGTCAATACCTTTATGCCCTGAGACCTCAGTCGTTTCTCCTTATCCAGGTGTTCATGAATCGTACGGCGAATCATTTCCCGCTGAATTGCCATCGCATCAACATCACCCCACGCCTGACCTGGTTGAAGAAACAGGTCATCTCCAGGGGTGCGGAGTTCCATATACTCATTTCCCTTTTCGACACGAATAGTCCCAATGCGGCAATCGGCATAGATGGCACGACCAGTTGTCTGTTCCAAATTATCGCCATCCTGGACCATCACTTCCTTGCGTTTTACCCCACTGGCTGTTTCCACATCCGCCTCGATCTTTGCAGATATGACATTTCGTTTTTCGTTTACTGAAACTAATCGCACAAATGGTTTATTGTATGCATGTTCGACTGTTGCAGACGCTACTTCGATCTGTTTGACCAGCTTCTGGTCGTAAGCATCCACTGCATCCAGCCGGTAAACCATGTGGTGTTTGTTAACGTGAGTGGCAGAATATCGCAAAGTGCATAAAGGGTTCATAGCGTCAAGAGCTGCTTTTCCTCGACCCTGAAGTCCGCCATCCACGCTTTGGGGTTCGTCCACTATTATGATGGGACGCGTTGCCCGGACGAGGTCGATGGGCTTCTCACCACCAGTCTTTTCACTATTCTTATAGAGGTTGTTTACATCCTTTTTATTAATAGCACCAACTGTCACAACCATGATCTGGATATTTGCACTCGTAGCGAAGTTCCGTACTTGGCCCAGTTTGGTTGAGTCGTATTGAAAATAGTCATAGGGGACACCCGCGTAGAGACCCTTCAAGTGCTCCTCGGTCATCTTTAACGATTTGTAGGCACCCTCTTTAATAGCTATTGAGGGCACAACAATAACGAATTTGGTAAATCCGTAACGCTTATTGAGCTCGAAGATCGTACGCAAGTACACGTACGTTTTTCCTGTCCCAGTCTCCATTTCCACAGTGAAATCACCAGATGTTAGCTGTCCTGCTGGCGGGATTCCGTTGCGAAGTTGGATGTCCCCTAAATTCTTTACAATCTCGTCGTCAAGAAGAGTCAACCGATTTCCAATGCCCAAGTCACTTTCGGCAAAGGCTAAGCTTGTTTGTTTAGCCAGAACATCTCGTGTGACTGTGAACTCGGTACGACAGAGTTCTTGTCCTCGAAACAGGTCGCAGACGGCCTCGATTGCGTCGTGTTGAAAGTCGAGATCCGGTTCGAAATGTAGCTTCATTATCAGAGGCTCCGCACGTTGACGATGCCATGCTGATCGAGGATAGCAACAATATTCGTTTTGGCAACATCATTAGCAAATGCACTATCACGAAAAACACATGTTGTATCTCCTGCTGGATCTAACTTATTGAACCAGTCTACAATTCCTTGACCGAGTGATTCTGTTTCCTCCATACTAATATCTTCAGATAAGCAAGCGATCAGAACTCCACCTCCAATAGCATGAACATTCTTACCAGCAATTTCCTTGGTGTCTATAGGTACACAAAGATCTAAGCCTAATTTAAGAAGCAATTCATATAGAATATCAGCCTCACTCCGATCCGTTTTTAGGTGTTCTACCGATTCTTCGAGCGTTTCCGGGATGTCATCGCTCTGCGAATTCCACTCCTTGATATTAGTTGAGTCGAGCTTAAACACTCGGAAGCCCAGAGCACCGGGGAACAATGGATTTTCATCCGTAAGCTTCCTCGCGGCAAGCCTTAGTCGCTCCTTCGTTAATTCTGCAATATTTAGAGGTAACCCTTTCTCTTTACAGTAATTCGCTGCAATCTTTTGACTATTATTACTTGGATCAAGAGCTTCAGGTAACTGTACAAGGATATAACTACGACTCCCTCCATCAATAGCATTTTGATTCATAACAGCTTGACCAAATGTTCCAGACCCAGCAAAGAAATCCATAAAGATACCATCTGTTGATCGATCCCCATTAACCACAAATGAGATAAAGTATTGCATTAATCTTAGTGGCTTTGGAAAGTTAAATACTTTTACCGGGAATAGTTGTGCGAGTTCCTTAGTCCCTTCCTGGTTGAAAGGTCCATTCATCAATGATAGTGGCTTCCCAAGTCGTTCTATACCATTCTCATCACGAAGGTACTGCTTTGCTCGCACACTAAATTTTCCACGCGATTTATTAATAACAAGCTCATTATTTGCATATGCACGCAGAGTTCTCTCCTTGGCCCAAATCCATTGTTTTTCAGGCCATATTTCATCTCCCTCGTGCATGATTGGGTATACCAGATTTGGTCGTTCGTCTTTACTAGTAGTTGCCAGGGGCTGAGTCAAGTATCCACCCCTTACTTCATACTTTTCATCCCTCAATTTGTAGTCTGCTCTCTGCTCATCGTTTAGTGGTGCAGCAATATCCTGGATTGGTTCACGGGAGTAGACGAGGATGTATTCATGAACATTTGCGAACCCTCTCGTTAGAGCTCCGGATCCATATTTATTTTTCCAGACAATGCGCTCAATAAAGTTCTCTTCCCCAAAGACTTCATCACAGATTTTCTTGACATGATCTACCTCAGTCTCGTCAGAAGAGACCAACAATAGCCCCTCAGGTTTCAAAAGTGATTTTGCCACCTTAATTCGAGGATAAATCATGTTTAGCCAATCGGTATGAAATCTTCCGCTCGCAGCCTTATTACTACTTAAGGTTTTACCACCCTGAGTTTGCCCGACAAGCTCATGATAGTTGCGAATAGTATCCTTGAAATCATCAGGGTATACGAAATCGTTGCCAGTGTTATATGGTGGATCTATATAAATCATCTTTACTCTACTTGCATAGCTTTTCTGGAGGAGCTTTAGAACTTCAAGATTGTCACCTTCAATCATCAGGTTTCGAGTATTTTCCCAATCTAGACTTTCATCAACGCATGGTCTAAGCGTCCCAGTCGAAGGCGCAAGTGCTAGTTTGCGAGCACGTCGTTTTCCATGCCAATTAAGGCCATACTTCTCTTCCACATCTGTAACGGATTGATCACCTACAAGTTGCTTGAGTGTATCAATGTTTAATGTGATACCATCAGGTCCCTCGGAGATTAATTCGGGGAATAGGTCCTTTAGCGTAGAGATGTTTTGAGAGACACTATCAATTGACCTAGTCTCTGGATCGTTGGCTACTATTTTCCTCATCAATTCCTCCGATTTATAATTTGGATAGTGCGGAGGCATGGGCTGCCTTTACTCGCTTCAATTCCATATTAAGTTCTATTTGCCGTGCTATCTGCTTCTCTTTTTTCGCTATCGTGCGTAGCCGCAAAATCTCTATCTCCAGACGTGAACACTCTCGTAGCGCATCTCGCCGTGCTGTGGCTTTTCCAGAATCAGCATAAATGGTGAACTGACCGGTCAGAGCTGCAGCGTTGAAGGAAATCATCGTGTTTAGCCATCCCTCATAAAGGCGGAAAACGTTTGAATGCGGCTGACGCTCAAAACTGAGAGCATAGCTAAACTCATCTATAAACGTGTTCTCAAATCCGCTCTCCCATTCAGCCAAAACCACTTCTTCTTCTAGAACTATCCTGTCTGCCTCGCTTTGAGACCAGCGCTTGTGTGCTGCCGAGATTGAAACTTTTCTATCGTGATCAGTCATAAGTACAACAGGGTAAGGAACAGCTCTGTGGACCAGTTCCATGAGGCGATCCGCCTTGGCTCCAGCACGTAACTTGGACTGCAGCACTGCGATCTCCAAGTATTCTCTAACATTATCCCGGTATTCAGGAATGCCGGTCGTCGTGGGCTTCAGAACTGCCACCCAGAATAGTTCCTCAATACCATCATTGATGTGTCTTTTATCAGCAGGTGTGGGAGCACCGTTTTCAAGTAGAAGCTTCTTAGGAACCCGCTTCTGCACGAGCGAAGAGGCAGGAAGATTCAGTGAGGCAAGCAATCCTTGGATTTTCAATCGTCAGCCTCCGAAAGTACTACTAAATAAGCCAGTACCTCGAAGTCGTTGGTGCCAGCAAACTCACCCCTTAGTGCCGTTGTCCCGCCCGGATTAAACAGACTTGCCATGGCACGCTCTTCATTCTTGCCCACTACAGACGAGACAGCTGCAGACAGTAGTTCTTGTGCTTTGCGCATCTCTCTACCATTTTTTGTAGTCTTATCAAATCGTGCACAGGCACCTGCGTCCGGTATATCTCGGCCAATACAAAGACGCTTCACTCTATCGAGAACCCGCCTTGCCTGAGTATAGGGTAAAACCATAGCGCCATCATCGCCAATATGTACTAGGTAATGCGGTGCTAGTGGGTACCCCCGCTCAGTAGTTAGTTTGATTGCATCCCCTTCTGCTCTTAAACAAAACACGATTCCTGGTGGGATATCTGCTTCATCTGAAGTAGTAACTGCAAAGCTGCCTATTGGTAATTCGTCGAGGACTCCAGGATGCTTTTTATTATATTCCGCCAAGTCAATCCGAAAGTCCGTAAGAGTTAGGTCCGCGATGGACACACCTGAGGAAAGGTCTTCCAAATCTATGACCACATCTTGAAGCTTAAGAAGCTGGTTACGACGATACTCAAGATCGTTCATTTGGTTGCCAGACTGTTGCTCAATCAAGTTTTCCTCACCAGTTGCTGAGATATCAAGCAAAACCATTCGGCCACTCACACGCTGCTCTAAATTGATGTATTCCTCTAGCTCCATATTGGGCCAGAAATTCACAAGCTGAATGTACTCATTTGGTGAACCAATGCGGTCAATGCGACCAAAGCGTTGGATAATCCTGACTGGGTTCCAGTGAATGTCATAGTTTATTAACCAGTCACAGTCCTGTAAATTTTGACCTTCAGAAATGCAATCGGTGGCGATAAGCAGATCTAACTCACCCTCATTAAAGTATTCTTCTGGTCGCTCCTTTGAAAGTGGCGAAAATGCGGACAGTATTGAACCAAAATCTTTCCGAAGCTCTTTACGAGTTGTTTGAATTCCACCCGAACCAGTGACAAGTGCAGTATCAATATCCATTTGTTTCTTTGCCCAGGGTGCTAGTTGATCATAGATGTATCGGGCTGTATCCGCGAAGGCGGTGAACACAATCATCTTCCTATTGTTCGGATTAATGGGACTTTGGGCTTTACTCTCAATCATCGCTTTCAGAGCTAAAAGTTTGGAGTCCCGTTCAGCAGCTACCTGTCTCGCAGCAGAAAGGAGACCTGCCAGTCGATTGCGGTCTTCGGCAAGATCCTGTTTCCAACGAATGATATCCACATCGTGCAAAAGCACTTTTACCTTGCGCCCCACCAGTAGGCTTTCGAAAGCAGGATCATCAATATCTACGTCCTCAATGTCAATCTCCTCTGTGTCCTCCTCGTGGTTTTCTATCCGCTCCAGTGTTGCCTCGACATCCCTGAGTTGGCGCTCTATCGTAAGAGCAAACGAGTGAACCGAACTTTCCATTCTTTTAAGGACATTTACTCTTAGAAGATGAATCAGACTCTCTTCTCTATCCACCTGGCGGAAGAACCCCGTACCCCCTTTGACTTCTGTGCTGTATTTCTTGTCGTACACTTCCTGCTTGTGTGGAAGCACATAGCGAAGAGGTGCGTAGGCGGACAGGTTCAGCTTTCTGATTTCAAGGTTTATGTCGGCGATAGGTGGAAATTCACCTGCTATGTCTACATCAGTTTTAATGTTTATGGGTTTTAGGCGATCTGGGAAGCGCCCTGTTTCAGCTATTCCGTAATACTTCTCAATATGCTTTCGTGATCTAGCTATTGTCAGAACATCTAGCAAAGTAAAATATTCAAACCCAAGCATCTCAATTAAACGCGAAGGGATTCGTTCGCTATCATCTAAATCAAGCCACCGATTGAATTGCCGTTGAGCTAAACGTGTTACACTGTCGATACTTCCAATTCCGTGATCGATAAGAGCGGTATCATCACCCTCAGTCACGAATGCAAGTTGATTGCGCAGATCTGCTAGTCGATTGTTAACGGGTGTTGCAGATAGCATGAGTACGCGTGTCTTCACACCCTCTTTGATGATTCTGCGCATGAGACGATCGTAACGCGTTTCACCGCCTTGACGAGGTGTACGCTTATTGCGGAAATTATGTGATTCATCGATCACAACTAGATCGTAATTCCCCCAATTGATGTGTGAAAGGTCTATATCGCCGGAATATCCAGTATCCCTTGACAAATCTGTATGATTGAGAACATCATAGTTAAAGCGATCCGAGGCCAGTATGTTGCGCTTGTCATTAGCCTTATACAGGGTCCAGTTGTCGCGTAGGCGCTTAGGACATAGAACAAGAACCCGGTCATTCCGTAATTCGTGGTACTTAATAATAGCCAAAGCCTCAAATGTCTTCCCCAGACCTACACTATCGGCTATGATGCAACCACCAAAACGATTGAGTTTATCTATAGCGCCTACTGCTCCGTCCCGCTGGAATTTGAAAAGCTTCTTCCAGACGACAGTATTGCGAATACCCGTCGCACTCTTAACAACCTGTTCTTCGTCTAGTTCATCGCCCTTATCGCGAAAGATGTAGTGCAAAATAGATGTGTATATAAGAAGAGGATTTTGATGCTCGGAGATCTCTTTCAAACTGTCGATTAAATCCTGATTACCGTCCGAATGTGTAGAGAGAGCATCCCATTGTGTGTCAAACCATTGGCTAAGCATCTCGGATTCTTCCGGAGTCTCAGATACTTGGATTAGTTTCATGGGATTACCAGGAACAAGACCCAGGCCATCAGTACTGAACTCTAATGAGCCGAGAAGCGCTTGGACGGGCTGACCACTTGAGCTACGAATTACGAAGGTACCCTGGGGGATGGGACTCATTGATCGGCGGATCTCTGCCTTGTTCACAATCCATTTCAGGAGCTGGTTAGCTAGCCATCTCGTTTGCAAGCGATTCCTATTTGGTCGGTCTGCTTCCGTTCCAAGAAGCTCCAGGTCAGGGCTATTCTTGGACAGTACTAGGCGACACCCCTCCAACTCCTGCACCTCTTGCTGTATTTCGTTAAACGCAAAGAGAGATATGGTTGGGGAAAGGATATCGAGATGATGGCCACTATGTATCAGTGGACGAATGATATTAATGACTCGATCTGAGCCTGTATTTTTAACTAGTTTCACTGGCTGGTTCCAACTTTTATTTGGTGAATTTGATTCTTTTCAGTATATATACTCAGCAAGGATTCCTCTCCAAACAAAAATGGTCCCCACGACCTTTCCAGATGAATCGTGGAAGTTAGAATTCACACAACACTATTCAAGCTAGGAAAAAGGGTGCTGGGCTCGAAACGATCAAAATGGAGCTAATCCGGAATACTAATAATCCCTACATGACAGCAATGATTTTAGCCCAGAATAGGTCGACTTTGAATCAGCTTGGGCAATTAGCGATGTATATATTTGATTATTATAGATTTATGATCGGAATACGGAGCCTTCATTTAACCATTATTCACTCCCAAATGAGCACCCAGTGCACAGGACAGATTTTAGACCACTGTAAAGTGCTGATTATCAAGCTATTACAGAATGCAACACGGGGATTAGTTATCCCCTTGTATGGCAAAAACCCCCAGCAAATGCCAGGGGTTTTCATGTATGTCCAACTTTTGTCAGGCTTACTTCAAGTATAACATCTTGATCGTCTTGGTATATGATCCTGCTCTGAGCCTAGTCAGATAAAGTCCTGTTGAGACTGGGTGACCATCATCGTTCATGCCATTCCAGATATGCTCATACCAACCTGCAACTTGGGCACCAGATTCAATCGTTCTCACCGTATTTCCACGTATATCGTAGATAATCATGGAGACCTCTGAATCCTCCGGTAATCCATATCGGAGTGTTGTACTCGGATTGAATGGATTCGGATAATTCTGGTCAAGGATAAACTCTGTCGGTAATGCCACTGTCTCAGCTATTGAAACGTACCCAACAGTAAACTTGAATGTCTCTGATTCAGTTGTGAGTGAGTCGGTATCTGTAGCTACCACTCTCCACCAGTACTCAGTATCAGTGGCTAGTGCCTCAGTCAGATCGAGAGCGACATCTACCTCCGTATTTGCATCGAACACTACATCCACGAAACTGGAGTCCGATGCTATCTGAATAGTATATGTAGCATAGTCCATAGGATCAGGATCAACTGACGGCACCCATTCAAATGAGGGCATATCAGATAAGCCTGCAACATCATCTTCAGGTGCAATTAATGCGAAGGCACCTGGAGCTTCAGGAACTAGATCTGTCCAGAAGGTTACTTCTTCTGAATGTGATATACCATCCGTTTGGTCCATGGCTATCACTTCCCAGAAGTATTGAGTGTTATCTTCCAGTTCACTGGTGACAAAGACCGCATTCGTGTCCGTTAGAACAGAGTCAAACTCAATACCATCTCCCCACCAGTGCATTTCATATGATACCACATCACCCGGATCAGCATCCATAGCTGGACTCCAGACCATTTCGGGAGTAAGGGTCAAGACCAAGACTGAATCAGGTGTTATCAGCTCGACCATGGATGGAGCATCATTCCCTTGATTAATAACAAAACTCTGGAAACCACCAACATTATACGTTTCGACATCTGACCAATCCTCTGCAAAAACTGCCCAGTAATAGGTCATGTTATCGTCTAGTTCCCATTCGAGGGTAATTGTGGTGTCCTCACCTGACCAGAGCGTATCCATGTCTTCAGGACTATTACCCAATATTAGGTGATAGCCAAAGCCATCATATAGATCAGGATCATCACTTGATTCCCATGTGAATGTTGGTGAAAGAACTGTCAACACTTCAGCATCAGTTGGAAGCAATAACTCAAACTCTGCAGGTGCTTCGTTCTCTGCATTGGTCCAAAAGGATGCGGTGTCAGAGAAGGTTACCCCACCAGAATCATCAATAGCTGATACTGCCCAATAGTAAGTCTGATTCTCAAGAAGATCCTCTGTTGGAGTGTAAGATGTACCTATGACTTCAACTGGAACTACTTCAGTTAGCATTGAATCTGTACTCAAGTAGAAATCATAGCCAGTGATTACATCTACTGTGTTGCCAGAACCGGATTGATCTGCTAATCGACCTTTTCCCTTGCTCCTCATCACGATAGTCTCATCATCAGGATCACTTGAGGCTTCCCACAAGAACTCAGGTTGAAGATTCGTGCCCATCTCATCCCATACAGGGTAGAGTAGCTCGAAGTACTCAGGTAGATCATTTGCTGTATTAACAGTAAAACTCTGGTAGCCACCATTGCTTTCGGTCTCAGAATCGTTTAAATCATGAGCGACTACTTTCCAATGGTAGGTAGTATTGTCTTCAAGATCATAGTCTAATTGGAAGGAAGTATCTATTCCTGGATAGAATGTTTCCCCACCAGGATCGGGTGTATCGAGATATAGGACATACCTCACAGTGTCAAGTGGATCAGGATCAACTGCAGGACTCCATGTGAAAAGCGGAGACTGGTTTATGATAGACTCGTCCAGGAGTGGTGACGTCAGATCAAAGGCTGCAGGATCATCGTTTTCAAAGTTGATCAGGAAGCTCTCGGGACCAGCAAGTTCACTGTATTCATAACCATCAAAAGCTTGCACGGTCCACCAGTGTTGTGAGTTATCGACTAGTGCAGTTATAACCTCCCACTCTGTTCCATCTGGATTGTGAGCCACCGCAATGGCTGAATCAAGTTGAATTGCCTGCGTAGCATCATATAATCTGAAATCATAATTGAGGATATCCTCCTCAGCATCAGAACTATTTGATATTTCGAGTAGGACATCACTCGTAGTTACCTCATCACCAATGAGTGATAACTGGGCAGGCATCGTAGGCTCTGTGTTCATACCAAACGCAAGGTCTTCCCACTCACTCCAGAACGTTCCGCTAGCTACTTTAGCCCGTAGATAGTATTTCACACCATCGAGCAATGCTCCTTCAGTATACTGAATAGATGTAGCATCACTTGCTACTTCTCCTGAGTCCCAAATGATATTGGTCTGAAATGTGGAATCCGTTGAGATCTGAAGATGGTAGTTTGTTTGGGTCTCGCCCATGCTATCGAAATAGTCGAATGTGACAAGTGGATCGTGCGTGACGAGATGATAGAGGTGTTCATCACCTGCTATATCTAGGTTTTGAACTTCCATGACCCTGGTAACACCTGTTACTTCATTTGAGTACCAGCTTTCGTTTCCATCAGTATCGTACACAGTAACTGCCAGGTAATATTCTGTACCGAGATTTAATCCTGATAAAGGATGAGATGTATTGATTCCTACATCAACACTGTATTCGTAGGGGAAACCACTTTCATCAGTATCATAGTAAAGCTTAAATCCCCCGAAGTCTCCCAAAGGACTGGGATCCCATTCGAGGTTGATGAAATCATTTCCTGTACCTACAATTATTAGACTATTGATTGATATTGGTGGTGCACTATTTGCCGGTGATGACAACCACGGGGAAACATCCACAATCACGTTAACGCTATCGCCCTGCCCATTTGGGTTTTGCGATGTGTGGTAGGGACCAGAGGAGTGACCCCAGTAATTGCTATTTGCCGTAACCCACTGCGCATTTTCATTTCTGACACTATATCCGTTATTATTTATGTTTGAATTACTGATTACAAGACCATTAAGTGTACCATGTGGAGAAAGATAAATACCGTGTGTATTTTGAGAAGTATTACCCCAAATGGTATTATTTGTAAAATTACCATCCAAAACATCTAAGTACGCTGCACCTCCATTATTTGCATAGTTACGAAGTATTGAAGTACTATCAAAGGTAACGGTAGATCCTTCCATATAAAATCCACCACCCTCCTCGTTGGCGACATTACTGATTATTTTTGAATTAGAGATGGTAACATTTCCAAGTCCATCATACAAGCCACCACCTAGACGTGCAGTATTATCATATATTTGAGCATTATTTATATCAGCTTGTACACCGTCACTTAAATAAATACCACCGCCTCTATTTGTAGAGGTATTACTCCTAATAGTGATATAAGAAGCATCCATACTACCATACATTACAGTTATACCGCCACCCGAGCTTCCGCTATTACCTTCAATTAGAGTATTATTACATACTAAACTATTGGAACGGGAATGTATACCAGCCCCATCACCTCCAATGTTTCCAGAAATAACTGATCCCTCAACTAGTATGTTGCCTCCATCTGCCGCTAGACCACCTCCCCTTTGATCAGCAAGATTCTCTATAATTTTAACATTCCGTACGACTAGAGAGCCGCCTTCCTTGTAAATAGCTCCACCTCTCCAGCTAGAATTTGTCGAGAAATGAGAATTCTCCATAATTGCTACGGATAAACCTGGTTCTATATATGCACCGCCACCATATGTTCCATAGCCCTCACATATATTGTTCATAATATGGTTATTTGCTATTTTGGGGCTCCCTTTTAAGTATAAGCCCCCTCCATTAATACTTGAACCATTCGTAATCTTAAACCCTTGAATCAGTGTAGTTGTATCAATGGTCACAGTTTGTGGATTCATGTAAATTACACTACTTATCCCACCACCATCAATAGTCGTATTACTCGAATCACCAGCACTGATCAGCTTGATTCCATTAGTCTCTGGCCAGATGATATTTTCGTAGTAGGTGCCTGGTTGGACTAATACAATGTCAGTGGAATCTGCAGCATTTAAACCAGCTTGAATCGTTGCATAATCATCTGGAATGTTGATTGTGACTGGCATGCGTTGGGGGGTGCCAAATGGGTTTTCATATGCACCCACATCGGGATTCGATCCTGAGGGGTATGGTCGAATATTCTCTAGAATATCAAAAGGGGGAATAGCGGCTTCGGGGTTACCCGAACCAATACATCGTGAATAATCCGACAAAATCAGGTCAGGGGAAAATGGTTGGGCGAATGATGGATCTTCGGAGATATTATTATAGGTATCGCAACTATCACCATTTGCATTGATCGTAACATTTATACCTATATATTCATTAACCTGCTCAAAATTTGTGCCATTACCAGATATACAACTTCCCTGCACATCTATCTGAGTTCCATTTATCCCAAAAAGGTCATTATTAGAAATAATCGAATTATATATATCAATGAAGCCAGGAAAAGTTTCAATGTCATTAAATATTCCAGATCCACCATTGGCATGTATTGTTGAGTGATAAATAGTAGTATGCGAATCAACTCCGAATGTACTATATACACCATAACTTTGGTTAAAAGCAATCACAACATTTCGAATTGTTGGCGTGTCAAGCCTTTTGCATTGAACTCCTGTCCCATTATGTGAAATAGTACCGTTTTGTACTTCTATGGTAGACACCCAGCAATAGACCCCGGAAAGCTGATTTCCACTAATAGTAAAATTGTCCATTGTACCACCACCCCACTTGCTAGAGATACCATTCTTTAGGTTGTTCCTGATGTGGACATTTGAAATGATGGGGTTAGAATATTCAGCTTTGATACCATCTCCATTATTATATTCTATATTTGCATCTCTAATGATTGGATTGGCATTTCCACATAATATTCCTGCAGATTCACTGCTTGAGCCTCTTATGGTTAATCCTGCTAATATTGAAGTAGTATCCTCATCATTAATAAAAGATACTGTTGCACCGTTGCTCCCACCATCTATTACTGTTTCTGTAATGATTGCTTCATTGCTATCGAAATGATACATGGATGTAATTAGTATTTGTTTTCCATTAAAGATAATATTTTCATTGTAAGTACCAGGCAATAACAGGAGGGTATCACCGTTTGATGCGGCCTCGATGGCAGATTGAATCTCAGAAAACATTGTAGGAATTTCAATTAATGTAACATGCTCATTTAATGTTACATGCGGTAAGGTAGTATCATTATACATGCTAACATCCGAAACCTGATAGGAGAAGTAATTATCCATTTCATACGAAATGTCGTATATGCCTGCATCAAAAGTTATGGAGAATGATCCAGTGTTATCTGTTTCAATCGTGGTCTCAATAATACTCGGCGCTGTTCTTACAAAAGTAATGGTAATCCCACTATGATCAGATTGATTATCAAGATAAGCATACCCATCTATGGTTACCTGACCTAGGGCAAAAGAGACTAATAGCATAGCTGCAATGATAATTTGAGTCGTGTTTTTCACGTTTGTACTCCCATATAGTTACTTAATTGAAACTTCAATTTGAGAATTGGTATCGTACCGTATCTGGATACTTGGGTTGAAGAAAACATTCATGTTTAGTACAGCACAATATATTAGAGTATTACATATATAAAAGTTCGTGACACTATTTATCATATATAAGAGTGATATCAATCATACCCTTATGATTTGGATTCGCTTAAAGTCCCAGAATATGATTGATCAATTGTAATTTACTGGTAATCTAAAAAAATACACTGCTCACCCAGTGCGCACGATAATCTACTTGCGCCCAAATGTAATATTTATGCACCAATTACACTTGTTGGTATTGAGACTTAAAATCCCTTGGTGAAAAGGCCGTAATATTAACTATCTACTTTCTGTTTGAGATCCCTCTGCACATATAATGCACACAGTAAAACATAAACATCCATAACACGCTGATACGCAGCCACTTACAGAACCAGACAAGCGGACTGAAAATCCCCGTGTCGGCGGTTCAATTCCGTCCCTGGCCACCACATAAATCCCTTGTAATTCTTAGACTTACGAGGGTTTTTTGTTTCTAGGGCATTTACGAGTTTTCTATCCAATATGGACAAAATGGGACATCCTGGGACACCAGATAGTGACGAAATGGTGACGAAAAAAAGCCGTTCTGGATATATTACCTTAGCCAGTAAGGGTTTGCGAAAAGAGGGCCAGGTATAGAGGTTTGGTCTAGGGAGTAGACGTAAAAAAAGCCCGGACGAATCCAGGCTTTTATCGGAATACAAGGCTGAACCTAAGTCCAGACCCCATTCAGTTTACTTGCTGCTCGATGTAGCTTTTCATTGTTGATCTTTATGTAATGATCGATAGTCACCTTTATATCCTGGTGACCCATCATCTTAGATACATCAAGGATATCAACTCCACTTTCAACGAGTCGGCTCCCATATGTACGACGAAGTGTATGCAGACCCGTTGCTTTAACCTTTGCGGCTTTTAAGTACCTCAGGTATTTTTTGTATAGATAGTCGTAATTGAAGTTGAATGGAAATTCCTTGTGTTCCTCAAACTTACGCCGATGGAGTATTTCAAATGCAACATCATCTAGCGGCACAATCCTTGGTACCCTCTTCTTCCCTATCAACGTGATTTCCCTACGCCTAAAATCTACATCATCCCAGGTGAATGGTCGTGATGGCAATATCTCACCACGCCTTGCCCCTGTATGCAGATACATCAAGAATAGATCTCTGTAGTCTGAGGAATCGACTTTGCTGAGGAACTCTTTTACCTCATCATCAGTCAGTATGATTATTTCCTTGGGTAGATAACGAGGAGCTTGAACAGCTGAGATCGGATTCTCCTGCAGATAATTATACCGGACCAACGTATTGAAGAAAGCCTTCAGGGTTCGGTGCTCTGTTGCAGCAGTAGCAGAGCTAATATCACACTCTTTCTGACGATATTCTAGATAATGCGTTAACTGCACTTTGTTAATCGCTCGTATTTTGATGTCTCCCAAGAAAACTTCCAGAGCATTGTATATGGAAGTTTCTCGACGAATTGTTTCTGGATCTTTCTGGTTGGCCATATATTTCTTATACTCTTTTACCATTTCGGTTAGAGTGAGATTAGGTTCGAGACTGGTTTCGAGACCTGCTTGAATTCGCATTTTCTTTACTTCAATCTCTTTGGAAAACCGCTGTGCCACCTTTTTATCTTTGAAGTTCTTTCTTCGACGAACACCGTTCAGCCCATACCAATCGACTGAATACCGTAAGCCTGATTTTACTTGAAAAGTTTTTACTGTAGCCATATCCAATCCTTTCTATATGCTTAGACGGTAGTCGTCCAATGACAATTCTTCTGTTATTAGTTGTTGTAGATCTGATTCTTTGAGCCGGATATTTTTACCAACACGGTAAACCTTGATTTGGTGAAGATGCAATAGCCGGCGCACTGTTTTCACAGAGACCTCAAGCAGACTGGCTGCTGATTTCAGGCTATACATCTGTTCCATGATTAGAATCCTTTAGTTATTTGATTTGGGCTGTACAAATTCCAGAACGGAATCGATACTTGGGTACTGTGCGGTAAACTCAACTGGTGCTGGATGGATATCCTCATCCTCAAACACAGCAACGAGTGGAGTGATGTTCTCTAACATTTTCCGACGAGGGATTTGAATCATATCTGGCGATTCATCGAGAACAGAAAATGGATCTGGAGAGATGATACTGAGAAGGATTTCGCCTTCTCTTTTGTTTTTGATTTGAAAATCGATTGAAGTTATTTCTGGAAAGAATGGGAGTAATTGAGCTGAAGAAAATGCTTCAAAATCTTCTTCCAATAAACCTGACAATGCTACTAAGCTTATATTCATAATAATATCCTTATTAGTTTTGGTTATTATTCTTATTCCAGAAAAAGGGGCACCCACCACGATGTTCTGTAGCAGGTGCCATTAACTTATTTGTTATGCTCTTTTACTCGACGAAGGACTTCATCGTAGTCTGATTTTGGGAAGGAAACTATTACTACTAGTAGTATTTTTCCGGAAAACTTGTTTTGCTGATTAGAATACACGAAGCCAAGATCATAATTCCAATTATCAAGACACCGAGAAGTAAGAATTTGTGAACGCTCTGAAAGTGAACACTCTTCATCTTGGTCTTCAACAGAATTGATAATGTCTAGTAGGTCTTCCACTCCGACAGATGATCGAAATGTTATAGCTATTCTATCATCTATGGTTGTGTGGAGTCAGACCAATTCGGTTCATTTGATCTAAATAAATAAGAGATACTTTGGGCGGCTAACAACCCGAAAAAGGAGCCAATAATGAGCCCAAAGTCAGAAGTAGAGAGACGAGTAAAA
>Ga0233447_1000898_pt1 | contig 28332 bp, 29 predicted proteins | sample SI_124_October20_3_FD_183014 | JGI IMG/M metagenome (GOLD analysis project Ga0233447, IMG submission 183014) | Seawater microbial communities from Saanich Inlet, British Columbia, Canada - SI_124_October2016_135_MG | ecosystem: Environmental > Aquatic > Marine > Inlet | place: Canada: British...
GTTAACCGGGGAATTAACACATTTATTTTTTTATACAGTTCAGAGCTATCGCTAGCTTGCCCAGAAATAATCAGTGGTGTTCTAGCTTCATCGATAAGAATAGAGTCAACTTCATCGATGATTGCAAAATTAAGTTCTCGTTGAACTCGCTCTTCCAGCGAAAAGGACAGGTTGTCATGCATATAATCAAAACCAAATTGATTATTAGTGCCATAAGTAATATCGGCTTTATAAGCTTCCCGCTTCTGATCATAATCCATCGTGCTCAGCACAACACCAACACTTAATCCGAGAAAATTATAAAGCTTACCCATCCACTGACTATCACGCTCAGCAAGGTAATCATTGACCGTAACAATATGCACGCCTTTGTCACTGAGTGCATTCAGGTAGGCAGCCAGGGTTGCAACCAGGGTTTTACCTTCACCTGTTTTCATTTCAGTGATTTGATTATTATTCAAAATCATCGCACCGATAAACTGCACATCATAATGACGCATACCCAGTGTTCTGCTGGAAGCTTCACGACAAACCGCAAAAGCTTCAGGTAAAAGTTGCTCTAAAGTTTCGCCCTGCTGATAACGTTCTTTGAAGTCAGTAGTTTTTTGAGCAATTTGCTCATCCGATAATGTCTGAATATCGGCTTCCAGAGCATTTATCTGATTAACTGATTTTCTAAGTATTTTTATAATTCGGTCATTTCTACTACCGAAGATTTTTCTGAAGGTTTTAGACAGCATGAGTTTAGATGTAAAAGCGGTTACAAAGGAATCAAGATCAATAGATATAAGCGAAACATTATAATTCAAGCTAAAAGCTGTGGATATCGCTATTTTACCCAGAATTAATAAAATTATCTAAAAGCCAGGTGTTTAGCCAGACTCTTTTGATGGAATGAGTTTTTAAAGATCCCTGTAGTTTAATAAAATAGTAGAGAACTTAAAGAAATCTGGAGGTATTTCTATATTTTATTTTAATTTAAAGTAACTACAGAGCAAGTTGCAAGAAGAAACAGTAGTTAGTTAGAAGAATTAATAAACTTCATAGGGTTAACCTGCTTACCATTTTTTAACACTTCAAAATGTACATGCGGCCCAGTTGATCGTCCTGAAGAACCAATTTCAGCAATTTGAAAACCTTTCTCTATGGTATCTCCGACAGACACCAGTAATTTGGAATTATGCCCGTAACGAGTGGTATATCCATTACCATGATTGACATCAACCACAGAGCCATATCCATATCGTGTACCGGAAAAGGTCACTACACCTTTAGCAACTGCAATGACTGGATCAGACATTTTGCCCGCAAAGTCGATACCTTTATGCATTTCTCTCTTACCCGAAATAGGATGAGTCCGCATTCCATAGTAAGATGACAGCCACCCCGCACTTATTGGCCTTCCACGAGGTTGAACTTCTTTTAGCAAATTACGATTCATTAACAAATCTTCCAGAACCAGTAACTGGTTTTCACGATTTGATAAATCAGCAGATAGACTATCAATAGCTTTATGCAAATCCGAACTATTAACGGTTTTTAATGGCATAGTTTCTGGACCACCCACGGCTGGTATCTTGCCAAAATCAAATTCACCATTATCTATTTTGGCCATATGAATTAATTTTTGACCCAAAGCATCCAGTCTATTGACATGAGCCTGCAACAACCCTAAACGGGAAGAAAGCACTTCAATATTAGCATCAGACTCCTGCTTTAAATCATCCAGATCCAGTTGCTGCTGATGAATAGAATCCTTCCACTCAGATACCTTCAAGCTTTGATCCGGGGCTGCTTCAGCTAACTGGTACCCCAGATATCCAATGCCTCCAGCAAAAGAACCCAGTATGAGAAGTAAATACAGGTAGTGATATGATTTGCACAATCCTATGCTACATAGAGTTCCTTTATTAGCAGATAGAAAAATGATATTCACTGTTGAAATAACCTCTTAAATAGCTTCGACAGGTTGAGCATAGGAAATCGGGGCAGTAGCACTATCATCAAAAGTGACTTCTTCCCAGGCTTCCTTATCAGCCATCAACGCTAACAACAGTTTATTATTTAATTCATGCCCAGACTTATAACCTGAGAATTCACCAATCAAACTATGCCCCAGCAGGTACAAATCACCAATGGAATCCAGGATTTTATGCTTTACAAATTCATTGTCATAACGCAAACCATCTTCATTTAGCACACGATAATCATCCAGTACAATTGCGTTTTCCTGACTTCCACCTAGAGCAAGATTATTTAATCTGAGATGCTCAATATCTTTTTGAAAGCCAAATGTACGTGCCCGACTAACTTCCTTAACGAAAGAAGTTGTAGAGAAGTTGATTTCACAGTTTTGCTTCTCGGTAGTAAATAGAGGGTGATCAAAATCAATTTCAAAACTGACTTTAAAACCATGGAAAGGTTCAAACTTAACCCACTTTTCCTTATCTTCGACTCTGACAGTTTTTTTGATACGAATAAATTTTTTGGCTGCAGATTGCTCAACAATTCCTGCTGACTGAATCAAAAAGACAAATGGCCCCGCACTTCCGTCCATAATTGGCACTTCTTCAGCACTCAGGTCAATATAAGCATTATCAATCCCAAGCCCGGCCATTGCTGACAACAAATGCTCAACAGTTGAAATACGTGCTCCATCCTGGCTTAGAGTAGTTGATAACTTAGTATCACCCACATTTTCAGGTCGAGCTAAAATCTCAACAGGCTCGTCCAGATCTACTCTGCGGAAACGAATGCCTGAATTAACCGGCGCAGGGCGTAAAGTTAAATAAACTTTTTTGCCCGTATGCAAACCCACGCCCATGGCACGGATCACATTTTTTAGTGTGCGTTGCTTAATCAAAGGATTTTCCTGATAAAAAATTAAAATTGTTCCAGCTAATTAAATTAGCCATTATAACCGTTAATTATGGCTTATAATTCATCAATAATCAATCCACTAATCCCTGCCTTTTCTCCGTTTATCACCTACCCCTGCCACTACTCCTATCGATTTCTAATCTGAAGTTTCTGAATATCCAGGACATAAGCATGGATCGCTTCCTGAGCTAAAGAAGAAATTTTAGTAAACTCGCAATGACACAGGTCTCTTTGCTTGGTTACCACTCTTACTGTGACAGGAAAAACCAGATCATCACTCGTTATAGTTAACGTACCAGCCACTACAACACCTACTTTAAAGTAACCACTACGAAAACAACAACCGCTACCACTGATATTTACCAAATAGGCCGAAGTTCCTCCAGCCTTTAACAGAATGGGACGATCACCGCCCGGCCTTATACGAAAAGCTTCCCGATGATCACCATTGTTATCAGGGATCTCAAAATCAACTTTCTTTTTTTTCCAGAACAAACTCCACCCTCCTGTTAGTAGCTCTATTTTCTGGCGTATCATTGGGTACCAGAGGAATAAAGTCAGCATAACCCGTCGCACTCATTCTTTCAGGATCAAGCCCTTGCTGAATAAAATAGCGTAAAACTGTAGTAGCCCTGACAGCAGATAATTCCCAGTTCGAAGGAAATGCTACAGTATCAATTGAACGGTCATCAGTATGACCTCTTATTGCAATACTGTAATCAGGGTTTTCCCTGAATATTTGAGTCAGGTTATTAAAAATCACTTTAGCAGCATCTTTGAGCTGAGCCTTACCCGATGCAAATAAGAACTTGCCATCAATACTTAGATTAATCTGATCACCCACCTGTTCCAGAGTGACACTTTCAGAAAGATCAGTGTGCTTAACCATGCTATCGATATCTGCATAGACTTTTGGTTTTAAGGTTTGAATAACATCGGGGGATGGATTCAATCCAAGCATATCCTCAACGGCTCTTAGAGGCTCTGGATCACGCCCTTCGCGTGATGCATAATCAATAACACTGATCTGTTCCCCGTCCCCATCCAGCACACTAATATCAGAAATTCGGGCCCTGAATGCTTTATCATCATAGTCAGCCAGGGTGTAAAGCAAGATAAAAAATACAAGAATCAGCATCATCATATCGGCAAAGGTTACTATCCAGCTATTGCCACTGTCTTCCTGCTCAAACTGATCCAGTAAACTTGTACCATCCATATCAACGGTTCCGTTCGTTTAAAGTCTGCATCGGCTTTCTCTTTTTGGCCGGAACAAATGAAGAAAGTTTCTCATATACAGACAAAGGATTATTATCCTGCAAAATACTCACGGCCCCCTGAAAGATAATCTCGAAGTTCATTACCTCGATCATTGTTCTGGAGCGCAATTTTCCTGCGATAGGTAAAAAGATGACGGTTGCAAGCAATGAACCATAGAAAGTAGTCAGCAGGGCAACTGCCATGGCTGGCCCCAGATTTTCCGGATCTGCCAGTAAAGACAGCATCTGGATCAAACCAATCAGCGTTCCCAACATACCAAAGGAAGGTGCATATAGAGCCATTTTTCTAAAAACATCCTGCACAATAAAATGGCGCATCTGCATCGATTCAATTTCTGTCCGCATCGCTGAACGTAAAGTTTCTTCGTCAGCGGCATCTGCAATCAGGGTGCACACTCTTTTCAAAAATGGGGAGTTCGTTTTGACATCAACCAGGCTCAGCAAACCTTTTCTACGGCTAATGGTTCCTAACTTGATCATGGTATTGATCAATTCCTGGGAATCCTGCTTGGGTGAGGAAAATACAAAATACGCACTTTTAAAGGCATTCAAAACATCCTTAAATTGAAAAGTCAGTAAGGTAGCCGCCATGGTTCCTCCCAACACAATCATAACGCCCTGAACATTCATGAAGTTATGTATATCGCCCCCCAGAAAAATGGCCGATACAATCAGCCCAATCCCGGAAATAATGCCAATTAAAGAGGCTAAATCCATACTTAATAACGCCTAATTTGTGTGTGACTTGAAAAACTGTTTTCGCTTAGAAAAGCTCTAACGTAAAATTTCTATTAAACCAATAATGTCTGAGAAAAGTCATTCCAACATTTTATCGGCTATTTATACACATACTTTAACTGTTAACGCATAAAAATCCACTCTACTTTGGTTTAATTACAGCCAAACCTATTTCCTTGTAGTATCAGCCTTTATTCTAGAATAGTTCAATGTGATAATAAGCTTTTATCAAAAGAATCACTGGAAAATCCTATGGCAATTAGAAACCGGGCGCGAAATGAAGAAGAATTTATTTACCTGATCAACCAGGCTCTGGATGAAATCTTTGATCTGCGTGCTGCAATCGAATATGACGAAGAATTTATGGATAATGCCGCGATGATTGTTGAGCCACTCAACAACGGCTTAACCCGCCTGCTAAATGCTGTTAAATCTGGAGAATATAAAATAGGTGAAGGAGATTACATCGAGTTCCTGCACATATTAAAAAATACTGATCAACGCGCCATCCCTTTCTGGTCAGTATTAAAACTGATTCTCGATACACATAACAAAGGCTACCAGGAAGAAGAGTAATGGCAAACACAGACTCTCCATTCCACGGTCTTGAAGTTGAAGACAACCCAGTACTTGAAGTCACCGCTCAAGAACATACCTTGCAACAGAACCTTGATCAGTACATGTCGCATTTCAACGCACTTGCCAAGAACAGCGATGAACTGGAAAAAGCCAAACTCATGCTGGACATAGCTGAATGCCATCTAGGCCTTGATCAGCAACAGGAAGCGCATGACTGGGCTGAAAAAACTTTTCTCACATTTGTTGATAATAATGACTGGCAGCTTGCCGTCGATTGCTGTGATATTATTTATAACAGCAATCAAAACGATTCACTAATCGCTTTGGGTAACGGCATCTGGTTAGCGGTAACTTTCCCGGTCGACCCCAATGTCAGTGTGCAAATGCTGCATCATATTGTCGATGAAACTCCGGATGACTCTGACGGTGCAGCCGTTGCCGCCATGCTTGCTCATTACCTGGCTGAAACTCGCGCAAACGATAAAGACTACAAAAACCTGACCTTTTTAACCAATCAGATCACTGCACAGGTAGCCAAACGTCATCGGAATATTTCTGATGAGGCAACCATGCAAACGTGGATTAAAATGTATGAGCTTGACGATGTCAGTAAATTGCTGCCTAAAATGGCTTTAATACTTGACACTATCGTTGGAGAAAACTGGTGGTATGACCGTGATGAAATTCGCAGTCGACTACCAATAAATTAAAATCTGGTAATTAATATTAATGATTAAACCGGATGAATAGTCAGGCACCACAGCTACCGGTTTGATCATAAACGGACATCACTGACTTCAATTCGTCAATGACTATGTTTTGATCAGATGTGTTTAACTGCAATAATTCACGGCAACTCTGCTGCGCTTTTTCATCGCTAAGAATCGTATTCACATAACGGCAGCCTTTTTTACAAATTGAGTTTATAACGCCATCAACCCGAGAATCATTCATTAATCCCACCCATTACACACAAAGGTAAAACACTAGTATAACGCTACAAAGTCCATTAGAAAATGGTAATATTGCTTTTTTAACTTAAAAAGGAGTGAGAAGTGAGTTTTCGTACCATGCAATTTCCCGAAATGATCATTAACAATATCGACAGTGATGGCGACTCAGCCAGTATTGAAATTGATTACGCTATCATTATCAAAAACATGGATGATGCAGAACAGGATACTCGCTGGCATGGCAAGGGATTATTAAAAATCACTGAACTAGTCTCCGAATCTGACCAATACCCTGATTTCCCTGCAACGGTAAAAAGCGCCGATATCAAGGATAATCAGATGACATATCGTGATGAAGTGGTTATCCCGATCAAATCTCATGGAAACGTAGGCATAACCTTGCAATTCGAAAATTTTTCTTCACCAATTAAGCTCATCGGTGAACACATGGATTTTGATCTGTCAGAACATGAAAAATATATCGAACACGTTGAATAACCGGTATTTATATACGAATAAAAGTTTCCCTGTAATACTTCATTTCATCGATAGATTCACGAATATCATCCAGCGCCAGGTGAGCGCCTTTTTTCTCAAAACCTTCTAGCAGTCCCGGTTTCCACAACCGGGCCAGTTCTTTAAGCGTACTGACATCCAGGTTACGGTACATAAAAAATGCTTCAAGCTCAGGCATCAGCCTGGCCATAAAGCGTCGATCCTGACAAATACTATTACCACACATTGGTGATTTTCCGGCAGGTACATACTCTTTTAAAAATTTTATCGTATCCAGCTCAGCCTGGCGCATTGTGACTGCACTACTTCTTACCCGCTCCACCAACCCGGAATCACCATGATGCTTGGTATTCCATTCATCCATTCCCTGCAGAATTTCATCAGGCTGATGAATTGCCATAACCGGACCTTCTTCCAGGATATTTAAATCTTTATCGGTTACTATCGTAGCGATTTCAATGATTTGATCCTGCTGAGGTTCCAGACCGGTCATTTCCAGATCGACCCAAATTAAATTAGTTTTACTGACTGCCATTTTTTCTCTCGAAGTAATTCATGACCTTAGAATAATTACCCTTCGGTCACTCATAGTTATTTTCTGTTAAATTTAAAGTAAACTATAACAACCTGAAACCTTTTTAGAAACTTTATGCACACATTTACACTGATATTTTTGACCTTCCTGTTAGCATCGGTACTCACTCGCTTATGGCTATCACAACGTCAAATCAATCATATTCTGTCTCACAAAGATAAAGTACCGGAAGCATTTGCCGAAAAAATATCACTCGAAGAACATCAAAAAGCAGCCGACTATTCAACAACCAAATTAAAACTGGGACGTTTAACACTGGCCTGGGAAACTCTATGGCTATTACTCTGGACCACCGGTGGCGCACTGAGCATTGTCGATAGCTGGTGGTTACAGTATGAATTTTCGCCATTATGGACTGGTATTGGAGTGATTCTAAGTTTAACGCTCTTAATGAGTCTGCTGGATTTACCTTTCTCTCTGTATTCGACTTTTGTCATTGAAGAACGCTTCGGCTTTAACAAAACCACCATCAAAACCTGGATCACTGATCTGCTAAAATCTGCTTCATTAATGATGGTTATCGGTGTTCCGTTAATTGCAGTCATTCTGTGGTTAATGAATCAGGCAGGTCAATACTGGTGGCTTTATGCATGGTCAGTGTGGACTGCTTTCAGCTTGTTAATGATGTGGGCATTTCCAGTTTTTATCGCCCCGCTGTTTAATAAATTTTCAGCACTGGAAGATGAATCCTTAAAAACCAGAATAGACAATTTATTACAACGCTGCGGGTTTAAAAGCAAAGGTGTATTTGTAGTCGATGGCTCTAAACGCTCGGCCCATGGCAATGCCTATTTCACTGGTTTTGGAAGCAACAAACGCATTGTATTTTACGATACATTACTGGAATCCCTGTCAGAAAATGAAGTAGAAGCCGTACTGGCTCATGAACTGGGGCATTTCAAACGAAATCACATTAAAAAATCTTTGGCTCTCTCAATTCTGATGACTCTGGGTGGCTTTGCGCTGTTAGCCTGGTTAATGAATTCTGCCTGGTTCTATTCAGCTATGGGCGTAGAAACAGCTTCTACTCACACAGCTTTATTACTGTTCATGTTTGTATTGCCTGTTTTCACATACTTTATCAGCCCGCTGTTTTCAGCCATGTCTCGTAAACATGAATTTGAAGCCGATGATTTTGCCAAACAACAAAGTGACTATCGTGCTCTGGTTTCTGCTCTGGTAAATATGTACCGAGAAAATGCCAGCACCTTAACGCCAGACCCAATACATTCGATGTTTTATGACTCTCACCCCCCTGCATCGATACGTATTTCTCACCTTGAATCAAACTAATAAAGGAATCAACATGAAGAACTTCACACTATTATTATTGGTTGCCGGCTTTTGTGCTTCAGCTAATGCAGCTGATGTTAAAAACGGCGATAAGCTACATGCTGACAATTGCACAAGATGCCATGATTCATCTATTTACACCCGCGCCAACAAAAGAGTTAAAACCTTACCTAAACTTGGAACTCAGGTTCGCATGTGTAAAAACAACCTGGGTATCACCTGGTTTGATGATGAAGTTGAAGATGTGACTGTATTTTTAAATAAAAAATACTATCACTTTTAATACGGAATTAGACTTCAACAAAGTAAACATGGCCAAACGTAAATTAAGTCACCAGCAAAAAAGACGAATATCAAAAGCCCAGCAATCCATAAACCTTGATGATAAAAATACTCATCAGGGTTTAATTATTTCTCACCACGGCGGAGAAGTAGAAGTTCAGCCTGATAAGCAGGGTGAACCCAATATCCACTGTAAATTACGCACCAATCTGGGTGCCATCGTTTGCGGTGATCGAGTTTATTATCGTAAGGAAAATCATGATCTGAGCATCATCGCGATAAAACCTAGACAAAATCTGTTACAACGCCTGGACGGCTTTGGTCAGCTAAAAGCCGTTGCTGCAAACGTAACACAGCTACTCATCTGCCTGTCGATTGAACCTGAACCTAACCTGTTTTTACTCGATCAATATCTGCTGTCTGCCGAGCAACAGCAGATTGATGCACTGATTGTGCTCAACAAAATAGACCTGGTTAATGCTAATAATCCTGACCCGTTCGAGCTTAAAAAAATATATCAACCCATGGGTTACCAGGTGATTCATACCAGCATCATGAATAACTTCAATATCGATACTCTTCAACAGTGCTGTTCTGAACATACCAATGTGATCAGCGGCGTATCAGGCGTAGGTAAATCATCCATCACCAAAGCTATTTTACCCGAAACAGAGATACCCATCGGTGAAATTTCGGAAGTAAACAAGGAAGGTAAACACACAACTCGCACCAGCAGACTTTATCATTTACCTAGAGGCGGAATATTAATAGATACACCGGGCGTACGTGGTTTTAATCCGGTATTCGATAAAAATATTCCTATTGCTTCAGGTTTTAGGGAAATCAATGAACTGGCACAAAATTGTCAGTTTAGTAACTGCAATCACACCCATGAACCAAAATGTGCAGTGACAAATGCTGTTAATTCTGCAGAAATCAGAAAAAATAGATATGAAAACTACTTAAAGCTATTGCAGGAAAGTCAAAAATAAATAGCATAGTGTTTTTTACCTACCGAATTCGACTCCAGTGCTAAAAGACAGTTTAAACAATACCCACATCAGTTCCGAAAAAATTCTGGTCACACCTCAGGCCTTAAGACAGGAATTACCCGTGTCAGACCAGGCATTGAAGGTTATCAGACAGTCACGTAAACAGATAGCTGATATCATAAATCATAAAGATCATCGACTACTGGTGATTTGCGGACCCTGCTCTATTCACGATATTGAAGCCGCTAAAGAATATGCAACACGGTTGAAAAAAATATCTGAAGAACTCAGTGACAGTTTATATATTGTGATGAGGGTTTATTTTGAAAAGCCACGCACTACCATCGGTTGGAAAGGATTAATCAACGACCCATATCTGGATGGCAGTTTTAATATTGAAACTGGCCTGCGTAAAGCCCGGCAACTACTCATCGATTTTGCCGAAATGGAATTGCCAATGGGCACCGAAGCACTGGATCCCATAAGCCCTCAATATCTGGCAGAATTTTTTAGCTGGTCAGCCATCGGAGCTCGCACCACAGAATCACAAACCCATCGGGAAATGGCCAGCGGCCTGTCTATGCCTGTTGGATTTAAAAACAGCACAAATGGTGATCTGAATACCGCAATAGATGCTTTAAAAGCCGCATCGTCAGGCCATAGTTTTATGGGCATTAACCAACAGGGCCAGGTCGCTGTCATCAAAACCGAAGGTAATCCTGATGGACATATCATCATGCGCGGCGGAAAAAGCTGCAATTATGATTCTGTACATATTGCTATTGGTGAAGAAAAGCTCAGAGATGCCAATGTCAACAATGCGTTGATGGTGGATTGCAGTCACAGCAATTCCAATAAAGACTTTACTCGCCAACCTTTAGTCGCCTGTGATGTGGTAAGCCAGATACAGGAAGGTAATCAATCCATTATCGGCATCATGCTGGAAAGCCACCTGAACGAAGGAAATCAACCTTCATCCATGCCTGTAGAAGACATGAAATACGGCGTTTCAATTACCGATGCCTGCATCAACTGGGAAACCACCGAAGAATTACTGCGCAAACTGGCTGATAAGCTGGGGGACAAACTTAAGCAGCGGAAAGGATAATTTTAACCGCAGAGGACGCAGAGGTACGCAGAGTAATTTATTGAGCTGCCATTTTGTATTATTGTGCGTTTGCTGAACTAAATTGAAATACTTACCTGATATTTAGCACAACACAAAAAACCTTTGCGTACCTCTGCGCCCTCTGCGGTTAAATATCCTTTGTTTCTTTTTCCGGCAGAAAACCACCCGCCTGCATATGCCACAGATGCGCGTAGTGCCCATTTTTATTCTGCAATAACTCTTCATGGTTACCGTCTTCGATAATCTTGCCTTCATCAAATACCAGGATACGATCCATATGGGAAACCGTAGACAGCCGGTGAGCAACCACGACTACAGTTTTATGTTGCATTAATCGATCGAGACCCTGTTGAATTTTTTTCTCCGTGACAGAATCAAGGGCAGATGTCGCTTCATCCAGAATCAGAATATGCACATCTTTTAAGATTGCCCGGGCAATAGCGATTCGCTGACGTTGCCCACCTGAAAGTTTTACTCCACGCTCACCCACCAGAGAGTCATAGCCACTTTCAGTTTGCAAAATAAAATCATGAGCATTGGCTTTTTTAGCGGCCTCAATAACGTCTTCATCGCTCGCATCTAACCTTCCATAACGAATATTTTCCATTAACGAACGGTGAAATAACATCGGATCCTGTGGTATTAGTGATACATTTTCACGCAAACTATCCTGAGTCACCTTCAAGATATCCTGAGCATCAATCGAAATGACACCACTTTGCGGTTCGAAAAGGCGCAGAATCAAATTTACAAAGGTTGATTTCCCCGAGCCTGAGAACCCTACAAGCCCAACTTTTTGATGAGGCTTAATAACAACATTTAAATTCTTAAATATTTCCAGACCTTCCGGGTAGGTAAAACAAATATCTTTAAACTCTATTTCACCTTTATTTACCTGTATCTCTGTAGCAGCAGGTTTATCGACTATTTCATGCGGTTGAACAAATATAGAAACACCATCAGCTATATTTCCGATATATTCAAAAAATTCTAAAAAGCCACGACTTAAACCACGCGCAGCTTCAATCAACATAATAGCCATGCCAGCCACCATGGAAAATTCACCCACGGTCAAACCGCCTTCAGCCCAGATTTTTAGCGCATAACCCACCATTGATACCATCAAAATCAACGCTGAGATATACTGAAACCAGCTCATTTTTTCCATAAACCAGAAAGTACGTAGTGCACAATCCACTTCTTCATCCAGATAGCTGGTAAGGTATTCTTCCTCAAATTCACCGCGTGCAAACATCTTGGTATTCATCATGTTAGTCACTGAATCCACAACCTTTCCACTGACTTTCGAGCGGGCAGCAGCAAAATCTTTTGAGTAAACCTGGCATTTTCTAGCCAGATAAATAGATACAGAAGTATAAGCAACAAGCCATATTGTCAACACCAGTGCCAGTTGTGAATTTGTTAAATATAAAATAACCAGTGCGACCGTGGATTGAATAATCAACGGATAAAATGTAAACGATATCGTCCATAAAGCATGCATGCAGCTAACCGAAACTTCGGATATTCGATTAGCCAACGTCCCCGCAAAATGCGATACAAAATAACGGTGAGAATGAAACTGCAAATATCGAAACAGAGTTTTACGAATATTAACTCTCAACTTCGGCCCATAACTGACCAGTACAGCTCCACTGGAACGACTAAAAATAACAATACCCATATTCAGCATGGCAAAAAATACCATCGCATCATAACTGGCAGCAAAAACATCAGCCCCGGTTTCATTTGCCAGTGTCACCGCATCGATAATTTGTTTAACGGCATAGGGTAGCATGATAGTGCAACTTGCCTGAGCGGCTTCAAATACAAATATTGCAGCCAGAGCAAGGCGAATTTGATTGTAAAAATACAGCGAAAAGCGCCAGGGCGTAGTCGGAAGATCGGGGGCTTTTTCAGCAGTGATAAATGTCGAGTCCATTTATCCGAGTGTAAATGGGTTAAGCTCTTTTAATCAAGAAAAAGTTGTAAATTAAAACTTTTCCAGCAACTCTACTTCAAAGGAGTCGGTAGACAGGTTCATCCCTGCAGCTTCCATTCGATGATCATTGCTGGACATTTTTGTAACCAGATTATCGATAGTAATGGTATTATCATCTAACTGATAAAGCTGTTTTGAGCCTCGATACTGAAAGTTCATGATAATCATCGCATCATGGTCACTGTTTTCAGCGGCAGTTTCTATCTTGCGTTGTTTGCGGTAGATTCGGTTTAACATCTGTTTTAAATCCCACACATAAACAACTTCTAACATAAAAGGATGCTGACGTAATTTATTCAATATAAAAATGACAATAGTGGCCGCAATAGCAACCCCTGCCAGGTTATGCCATAAATGAGAGACGTCGGGTGTACTGAAGAATTGAATGATGAGCGTCGAAACACCCAGAGTAATAACCAGTAATGTAACCACGATACAGGAAAATACAATCTTAAGATGCTTGCTATATCTAGCCTTGTCTATTTCTTTTAATTTCATGTGAAAACCAAATATTAAAAAATATGTTTTTACCGCAAAGGACTCAGAGTAAAAAGAATGAATATGTATTTTAAAGAAATCGGTCTAAGGAATCATTGTAATTATCACAATATATTCAGAACAATACCTAAAAAACTTCTGCGTACCTTTGCGTCCTTTGCAGTTAATATCCCTTTTAATGCCTTACCGCATTGACATCATTGCTAGAATTCGTAACCTCTATCGACCAGTTTTTATATGTCTGAATCGAGAGCACAGCACATGAGTAATCTTGCACAAGCTAAATTTAACATGATCGAACAACAAATCCGTCCCTGGGAAGTTTTTGATGCTCAGGTTCTGAACGTGTTTGACAGTATCGAACGTGCCCATTTCGTGCCAGAGCAGTATAAAGGACTGGCTTACGCCGACTGTCAACTACCAATTGTTGAAGGCGAGTCAATGTTACCTCCTGTTGTAGAAGGACGCATGCTTCAGGCCCTGGGACTGAAACCCAGCGATAGCGTGCTTGAAATAGGTAGCGGCTGCGGGTACATCACAGCTTGCCTGGCTTCACTGGCGGATCATGTCACCAGCCTTGATTTACATGCCGATGCCACTGAAATGGCTTCCAGCAAGTTACAGGAACAGGAAATCACAAATGTCGAATTACAAACTATATCATCGCTGGATGAAGTTACTCACAAAGAAAGATATGACGTCATAACCATCAGTGCAGGTTCTTTAAATATAATTCCACAAAACCTGAAAAATGCATTGGTTATTGATGGAAGGCTATTTGCTATCACCGGAGCTGCACCCGCCAAGCAGGCACAGTTAATTTCTCGTGTAAGTCAAACCGAATGGAAAGTAGAAAACCTGTTTGAAACTGATATTCCCGATATTGGCTAAGCTACCTTTAAAGTATGCAGCGTTACCATTCTTTACAGCTTGCTGAATACCTGAAAACTCATCAACCCAGATTAATTGACGTTCGTGAACCCTGGGAATTTGAAATCTGTCGACTGGATAACAGCGAATTACTGCCTATGGGCCAGGTACCGGCATCACTGGAACTGTTTCATGAGTCCCCCGAATATGTCATTATCTGTCACCATGGCATTCGCAGCCTGCAGGTTATCAATTTTCTGACGCATCACGGCATTAACAATACAATCAACCTGGATGGCGGTGTAGATGCATGGGCAAGAGAAGTTGATGTTACAATGGATTTATATTAACAAATTTGACCTTTAAAATTTATAATCACACCTTATTTGTATTTCTAATTTATCACTGAGATTAAACATGAGACATCGTATCGGATTTTTTCTAGCAAGTAGTTTACTAACTCTGGTCAACATGCCTTCACAGGCCATGGATCTCATTCAGGTTCACAACCTTGCCAGTGAACAGGATGCTCAATTGATGATTGCCAGAAGTAATTTGCAGTCCACACGTTTTTTACTACCTCAGGCTGAATCAGCTAATAAACCACAGGTAAATTTAGCTGCAAATGCAACCTATCAGGACAAAGGTAATTCACTCACCAGCGATGATAAACAATCCAGTGCCGGTTTAACACTAAGCCTGCAACAAAATCTTTATAACGCTGAAATACTGGCCAAGACTGATGCAGTAGAAGCTCAAATTACTCAATCAGAAGCAGACTATAAAGCCGCTCAACAAGATCTAATCATTAGAGCCACCGAAGCCTATTTCAATATTTTATCGGCTAGAGACAGTGTGGAATTTGCTCAGGCTGAAAAAAATGCGATTGGACGCCAGCTTGAACAGGCCAAAAAACGTTTTGAAGTTGGTCTGATTGCCATCACCGATGTCAAGGAAGCCCAGGCTAGTTATGACTTTTCACTGTCCCAGGAAATAATTGCTGATAATACTCTCGACAATGCTCGCCAGGCTCTTCAGGTCATCATCGGACAACCCTTATCTGGCCCCCTCATGCCTCTCGGAGATGGCGTACAGTTAGTAATACCTGAACCTGCTAATGCTTCAGCCTGGGTAGAACAGGCACAAAAATTTAATCTTAACCTCGCTTCTTCACAGGCAGGTTTACGAGCTGCCAATGAAAATCGTAAAATTGCAAAAGCAGCAAACAAGCCAACGGTAAATTTAGTTGCCAGTTATCAGGCTAATACTATTGATAGCGACCTATCTGGGGGATTTGATACCAATGACCTTACGTTAAGCGTACAACTCAATATGCCTCTTTATACCGGCGGCCGTACTAGTGGTGTCATCAGTCAGGCGGAATCGGATTATGCAACTGCTCAAAGTAATCTGTTATTACAGAAACGTTTAACCTCTCAACAGACCAGCAATGCTTATCTTGCAGTCATATCAGGAATTGGACAGGTGAACGCATTGAAACAGGCACTCGTTTCTACCACCGCAGCACTTGAAGCTACTGAAGCTGGCTTTGATGTCGGCACCCGCACTTCAGTCGATGTTTTAAATTCACTACGTGAAACTTATCGCTCTAAACGTGACTATGCCTCTTCTCGTTATGACTACCTGATCAATACTTTAAAATTGAAACAGGCTGCTGGCCTGCTCAATGAAGAAGATATCCCGGCAATTAATCAGTGGCTGAGCAATTAACCATAAATATCTAATTGAACAGTCAGAATTAATCCAATCAATCGAGTATGGCCGACCATAAGTCAACGCTATTCCAGGCAACCGACTACCTGCACCCTAGATACTGGTTAATGTGGATCACTATCGGTTTTTTAAGGCTGGCTACTTTATTTCCCTACTCTGTTCATCTTGGAATTGGCCGTTCTTTAGGCCGATTGATTCATAGAATTGCAGGTAAACGTGAAAACGTGGTGGATACCAACCTGCAACTTTGCTTTCCAGAAAAGACAACAGAAGAACGTAATAAAATAAAAAATAAAGCTTATGATAACCTGGGGATATCCTTGCTTGAGCTGGCCATGTGCTGGTGGTGGAAGCCAGAACGCCTAAAATCACTGGTCGAAGTTCGAGGGCTGGAACATGTTGAAAAATGCCTGGCAAATAAACAGGCCGTCATTTTACTTAGCGGTCACTTTACCAGTCTCGAATTAGGCGGACGTCTACTTGCCTTGTTTTTACCTTTCCAGGCCATGTACCGTACCCAGAAAAACTCTCTTTTTGATAGCCTTTTATACACTAAACGACAGGGTTACCTGGTTGATGTTATCTCGCGTAAAAATACCCGGCGCATGATCAAGGGCATCCGCAGCCTGATTCCTACCTGGTACGCTCCCGACCAGAATTTTGCACGTGAAAGAAATGTCTTTGCCCCATTTTTTGGAGTTCCAACAGCCACCATTACCGCCAGTAGCCGCCTGGCCGAGTCCGGCAAAGCAGCCATGTTACCGTATTACCCGGAAAGAAAAGCTGATGGCAGTGGATATATTTTATGGATAAAACCACCACTGGATAATTTCCCCAGTGGAGATGACCTGACTGATGCAACCGCTATCAATGCATCTATTGAAGAATTTGTTTTACAAAATCCGGATCAGTACATGTGGGTGCATCAACGTTTCAAAACACGGCCAGCGGGTGAACCCGCCATCTACTAATGCCGCCAACCAAACCAGCTTTAAGTTATCGCCTGCTTTCTTTTGCACTTTTTATAGTGTGGGTTTTGCATGCACTCTGGCTAGCCTTAAAAAACAACCAGCTTAACTTCTTTTGGCAACGTTTAGGTTTTTACCCGGCTGATAAATGTAAACAAAATATCTGGATTCATGCAGCATCAGTCGGTGAAATTGAATTAATAAAACCGCTGGTCGAACACTTATGCAAAGATCATTGCATCTTAGTCACTACTTTTACCGTTACCGGTTATCAACACGCTTTAAGGTGCCTGCCAGCTACAGTACTGGTTAGGGCCCTGCCTATAGATGTTCTTCCACTGAGTCACAGGTTTTTTCAGCATTTTAATTTCAAACTGGCTTTAATCGCAGAAACCGAACTATGGCCGGAAACACTTTTTCAAGCCAAACAAAAAGGAATTACATTAATTCAAATTAATGCCAGGTTGTCAGAGAAGAGTTTAAAGACGTCAAAATGGATTAAAAATTTATTAATAAATACTTTGGCCTATTTTGACAAATACCTCACCAGAACCGAGCAGGACATTGATAACCTGATTGAGATGGGAGCAGATAGAAATAAGATTACGGTGGCGGGAAATCTGAAATATGCCCATGCAGGCTCCTTAACTACATATGAAAGACTCATACAGCAACCTTATATTCTGTTCGCATCCACTCATCACCCGGAAGAAAAACTATTTGCACAATTAATAAAGTTATTAGCAGTTAAACAACTGGTCGTAATTGCCCCCCGTCACCCTCATCGAGCAAAAGAAATTCTTGTCGAGTTACATGCTCTAGGACTGGATGTTAAGCAACGCAGTTTAGGCCAGGCTATTACACCAACAACTCAAATTTATCTGGCAGACACATTAGGAGAATTACAGGCTTTTATGACATATGCTGAACTGGTCATCATGGGCGGTTCTTTCAATTCAACCGGAGGCCATAATGTTCTGGAACCCGCAAGACTGGGCAAAGCAGTAATCACCGGCCCTAGCGACACAAACATTCAGCAGGATATTGAATTACTAGCAGAGCATAATGCCATCGTTCAGGTAACTGGATTAGACCAATTAGCCGAGAAAATTACTCTATTACTTAACAATCCCGGCACATTAATAGAGCTATCTGACAATGCCAAAAAGGTTATGCAGTCTCAGAATCACATACTGGAGAACTACCTAAGCATTATTGATAGTTACCTGGAATCAACTCAATAATTACTTCACAATATTCAGAGGATTACTCAACAAGTCATTCACTCTCAACCTGCTGTTTATAGGTATAACTATCATCACGTAAAGGTCCCAGATACATTTCCATTTTCGTAAAATCAAAGCCGATCCATTGAAATTGTCCAAAAATATCTCTGCCGATTAAACCGAAATGCTGGAAGTAACTTTCTGGGTAAATAACATTACCAAAATAATTAGTAAAATCGACAACAGTATAAGGTGTTTTAACATCTAATTCACCCATGCTTAATTCAAGATCTTTTAAAACATAGTGAGAGACAGGATTACCATAATAATAAACTTCATCACTTTTCTCATCTTTTCTGCTATGAAAAAAACGATTTAACCCACTAATACTAGCGCCTGTATCAATGATTACCGGTAAATATTCTGCCCTATATTTAGGTTCCACCAGTAATAACCCTTCTGCAGAAATAGATATAGGTAATGTACTAAAAGAGCCAGTAGCTTGAGCAGTTCCACCCAACTCCATATAATTACTTTGACTATGAAAAAGTGCAGTATTAGCTGCCATTAATATAGGTAAACCTATCAAGCAACTTTGATTATCAAATGTTATTTCTTTTAACTTTGTAATAACAAAAGGATATTGTGAAAACTGAAGGTTACCTATGGTTAAGTGGTTATTTCTAATAACTTGTATATCAGGTCTATTTTCTCCAACACCAACACTAACAACAATTGGTAGATTACCTTTCTCTATTTGCTTATGACCATCGGGATTAATAATTTCCTTGGGAAAATAACTATCCTGTGAACCAGTATCAACAGAACAATAATGTAAACGATTATTTGTTTTATCTCTAAATCGAATTTGAAAAAAATATCCAGGAATAGGATGCCGAGTATTGAGAGAATCAATTTTTCCATGCAAGGGTTCTCTTAGAGCACCATCAAAGGAAATAGGCTTAGCTTTCCCAAACGCTATGGTTGGTTGAAGTCCATTCATTAACTCAGTTTTTAGTGCGATAAGTGTATTAAAATCACTCTTGTGAGATGTTTCTCTCACTGCTTCAAGGTTCCTCGGATCATTAATAGCTGTTAAAAACACTTGTTTTTCTTTATCTAAAAGATACATATTTTTTAACAATGATATTGACAACATCCGATCAACTAAAGTGACATTATCTTTACTCAAAGCAAAAAGAATATTTTCCCGGGCTACTTCAAAGCGATTTTTTTTATAATGCAAGGCTGCCTTAAGAAGTAGAGTTTGCACACTATCATCCTGAAGAGTGAGAACATCTTGAGAAATACTATATAATCGACCAGATAAAAATTCGGTATACAAATTTTCTTTTTCAAATCCGTTGCTTTGAGAATTAGCATTGGTAGCTAGAGCAACAAATAACAATGTATGTAGTATCAGAAAAATATATTTCAGCATAATAAATCAAGGGTATTCAAAACCAAGGATAGAAAGCTTAATCAAAGCCTTCTACCTTGGATATATAAATTAAAATTTAAACTATGCTGATAAAACTATCCATCTTCATCTTGCTCTTTATCCGATGCCTCTGGCGGTGGAATTTTAGGTGCAGAAGAAGGTGCACATACATATGATTTAACAGTAGTCGTAACCGGGGAATTTGCAGTAATAGTACCGCTTGGTATTACTGCAGCTGTTGCGGAAACACTCCCTGTATAACTAGTGGTTGAAATGTTAATACCTTGAAGTTGCATTGACTGTCCAGTTGGACAACCGGCAGGAAGCCCTCCATTTCCGGCTTGAGATCCAGTCCGACTAGGTCCTCTACCCATCATCCCTCTACCCCCACTAACCTCTAATATTTCTAGATCCGTAAGCACTCGAATATTACGATTAGGTAGTTTATTGCTTGTAACATTTAACATCATTCCTTTTCTCCTTGTTTTTAAAGTAACTTGCTATCCTCATGACAGCAATTTTATCCTACCGTAGCATTAATATTATGGCAAGCCTAAGATTCTTTAAAAGCAAACCATGCAGTACATGTAATTTTTTTGAAATATATCCACCTTATTCCCCATAACCCTCTAACAAAAATTGCCACTGCTCCAAATGAAAATAAAAAGGCAGATTTTGCTCCCCCCTAAATTTCTGAATTTTTAATAACGAACGCAATAGCCTTTGAACATTTTTTTCAGCTGAAGCAACCATTGAAGAAATAATCTCTGCTTTGTCAAAATCTATAATATAAAACTCTCCAGCTTCATTGATCAAAATATTATTTGCATTTAAGTCGGCATGAAAGATATTTGCCTGATGCAATCGTTTAATCAGTTTGCCTATTTCAAACCATAACTTGTCAGACAATTCATTATCATACAAAAAACTAGCCAGAGTACCCTGATTGTTAATATATCGACTAATGATGGATGCCCGGTAAAACAGTCCCTGCTTTTGTACATTAAAAGCGACTACCTCAGGTACGGGCAGTTTATGATGCAATGCCTGTTCAATAGCTTTTTGTTCCAGAAACGGCCGGGTTTTATGTAGCCCGGTCCAAAAATATTGGTCATGCAACAGTCGGGCTATTAAACCTCCTCGTAAATAATGTCTTAACACGTAAAACTGCCCATCGATGAGTATTTTTTGACTGGCACCTCGGCCACCACTCAGCGCAACAGAACCATTCTCAGACTGCCAGTAAGACAGGTCAAAGTCCTTTGCAGTAAACTGATAGGCTATTGAATCAGTCTGTTTAATAATATTTTGGTTAAATGACATGGCTTAAGATAACTTTATTCAGATGGTATTGTATCTGACTCTTCGGTAAAGTAACGGTAACTTTAATATCGGCCAAAATGAAGTGGAAAAAACCAATCACAGCTCCTTCATCCAGCAATCGATTCAGCAATCAATCGATTTAAAAACCAGCCTGTTACAAAATGCTTATTTAATAAAAAAGATTAGTGATGTCAGCAATCGATGTATAGAAATGTTTCAGAACGGAAATCGTTTATTGATAGCGGGCAATGGTGGAAGTGCAGCAGATGCTCAGCATATTGCAGCAGAGTTTGTGTGCCGTTTAAACTATGAGCGCCCTGGTCTTCCAGCCATGGCTCTCGCTACAAATTACTCTGTCATAACTGCCGCCGGAAATGATTATAGCTTTAATGATGTATTTTCACGAGAAGTTGAGGCTAATGGAAGAGAAGGTGATATTTTCATCGGGATTTCTACTTCAGGTAATTCAACCAATATTTTGAAAGCCATAGAAGCCAGTCGTCAGGCTGGGATTTATACAGTTGGACTGGCAGGTAATGGTGGCTCTATTCAGCAGGCTGCAGATAGCTGTCTGAATGTACCTTCTGACTACACCCCTCGTATTCAGGAATGTCATATTCTTATTGGTCATATACTGTGTGAAATTGTTGAAAATAGTTTATTTCCCCGGCTATAAACTTTTTCATTAGATCTACATTATGGGCACTATATCTTTTAAACAACCTCCTAAGTCGCTTTGCATATTGCGCTTATCGGCCATTGGGGATGTTACCCATATGCTGCCGGTTATTGCCACATTACAACAACAGTGGCCCGATACCAAAATCAGCTGGATTATAGGCAGCATCGAATACCAGTTGGTTAAGTCTCTACCCAATATAGAATTTATTATTTTTAATAAAAGTAATGGATTAGCTGAGTATCAAAAACTCCGTAAAACTCTATCAGGGCGTCGCTTTGATATTTTATTGATGATGCAGGTTGCACTTCGAGCTAACTTTATCAGTCTACTGATAAAGGCTGACCTGAAAATAGGCTACGATAAAAAACGCTCTAGAGATTTTCATGGATTTTTTTGTAACCGTCACATCGAAGGCCCTAATAGAATTCATGTTCTCGATACATTTTTTCAGTTCATTGAAAAGCTGGGCATCCACCAGAGAAACATGGACTGGTTATTAGAATCTACTGAAAAAGACCTGACCTATACTCAACAAGTTATTAAAGATCAAACCACAGTAATCATTAATCCCTGTAGTAGTGCACGTAAAAATAACTGGCGAAACTGGCCTCAACAGGACTATGCCAAAGTGATTGATTATCTTATGCAGCACAATATTGGGGTTGTACTCACAGGTGGTCCGGCTAGTCAGGAAATTGAATTCTCCAATCAAATTATTCAATATTGCCAGAAACAACCCGTTAACCTTGTAGGACAAACCAGTCTGGCACAATTACTAGCACTGCTCGAAAAGGCCCAATGCCTGATAGCTCCTGACACTGGCCCGGCTCACATGGGAACAGTAGCAGATGTACCAGTAATCGGGCTTTATGCCAGTAGCAATCCTGAACGTTCAGGTCCTTATAAAAGTCTTCAGATAACCGTTAATAAATACCCAGAAGCGGTTCAAAAATTTAATCATACAACTGTTGATCAAGCCCGTTGGGGGCAAAGGGTTAGAGACCCTGAAGTGATGAAGATAATTACTGTTGAAGATGTCATCAGTCAATTAAATCTGTGCCTTGATATTAATTAATTCTCATGCAATCCGGTAACAGACAAAAACTATTAAACGTCATTTTATGGAGCATATTTTTTAATGGAATTATTGCCAGTCTTATTTCAATTCAGGCAATAGTAACAACACCTCTGCCCGACACTTTATTGACATCTGTTTACCTGATACTTCAGCAACTGGGACACTTTCAATTTTCATCTTTTCTAGTGGCTATTCCTTTGCTGTTATTAACTCTGATATTACCGGCAAATAAGTTAATTAGTTTTCTTTCCGTGTTGTTATTCAGTGTTTTTATCCTGCTGGTATTTGTCGATTACGAGGTATTCAAACTATACCGTTTTCACCTTAACGGAATGGTCTGGAATATGTTGACGGGTGGAGCGATGGAGGAAATATTTGTTTTTGATCTATCAAACATCATTACGTTTGGAATATTCATTTCAAGTATCATTCTGTTGCAGATTGGTATTTTATATTTCATTCGATACCGAAGAAGAAAACCACATCGTATTTCTGGATGGCCGGTCTTTATGCTGATTTTGTTAATACTGCTTTCCGGACAAACTATTTATGCCTGGTCCGATGCCTGGTACAAAATTGATATTATTACTCAAACTCGTTTTATACCATTACCTCAGGGTATTACGATAAAACGCTATCTACGAAAAAAAGGCTGGGCACCCGATATTCCCGAACAACAGAAATTAACAGCTTCGTCTAAAGGCCCTTTTAATTACCCTTTACAGAAGATGTCATGTGTAAGCCCGGAGAAAAAACCTAATATTTTATTTATCATTTCAGACAGCCTTCGCTTCGATATGATTCAACCATCCATCATGCCAGTGTGGTCCGAGTTAGCATCAAAAAGCCAGGTTTTTGATTTTCATTTGAGCACGGGAAATGCAACTCGCTTTGGGGTATATGGTTTATTCTCAGGCCTTTTTGCACACTACTGGTTTGATTCATTAAATAATAAAACCAGCCCCGTCTTATTCGATGAATTGAAAAAACAGCAGTATGAATTTGGTTTTTTTGCCAATGCAAGGTTAACCAGTCCCGAATTTGATAAAGCCATTTTTTCAGCAGTGCAACAACATATCCCTAAAAAAACAGCAGGGAAAAATGTGCTGGAACGTGAATACGAAATTACCCGACTGGCTAAATCTTTTATTCAGCAAAACAAAGATAAACCTTTTTTTAGTTTTGTCTTTTTTGATGCGCCTCATGCCTATGTAAACCCACCCGAAGATGAAAAGTTTAGACCGGCACTAAAATCATTAAATTATTTAAAGATCAATAACGACTCTGATCCTCTTCCTTTTTTAAACCGGTACAAAAATGCGGTGCATTTTACTGATCGTTTAACCGGTGAGTTATTAGAAACATTGGAACAACAGGGCATCATGGATAATACGATAATCATCATGACAGGTGATCATGGGCAGGAATCCAATGAGACTAAAACCAATAGCTGGGGACATAACAGCAACTTTTCCAAATACCAGATACAGGTTCCTTTGGTTATTTACTGGCCGGGTAAGGAACCAAAAGTTTATTCACATCTAACATCACATGTTGATGTAATTCCTACCCTGATGCAGGAAATTTTTTCATGCTCAAATCCAGTTCAGGATTATAGTAATGGACAGTCTTTGTTTGATCAAAGTGAAAGAAGTTTCGTCATGGTGAATAACTGGAATAACCAGGCCATAGTTAATAAAGATCAGGTTAAGATATTTCCTAAAATTGGGTCAGCAGAATACCGGGATTACGATAGTTACAAAATACAGTCTGCAAATCAATTCAAAAATATTCCAACTGCTGAAGTCATTGAATCAATTTCAAGATATTATAAATAATCAAATTTTAATGCTTTTTATAATCCTTAACGATTAAATATTTTTTTAATATCCGACGGTAACGCTCTTCATTAATGACTGATAATTGTTCTTCAGTAGCCAACTCAGACGTAGAGTTTAACAACAGTTGTTGATCATCTAACCAACGAAATAATTTATTATTCCGGCTATCCACTATACCTTCAGAGAAAAGAAATTCTCCGCTAGTCGCCCAGCCATAGGAATTTTCAACTGATTTATCCATAAAAGGTTGTCCGAAGTTATAATATTCAGCATTTGACAGGCTCAATTCTATAAGCGTTGGAAAAATATCATAATGCGAACCAGAAACATTTTCAGGAACCTCCTTGATCAAATCAAAAGACTCTGGCACGTAAAAATACGTCGGCACTGAATAGCGGATATATTTTTGAGCATTTGAACTGTTATCAAGTAGTGTACGTTGAGGATGGTCTCCAGTTGCTGCAATAATAACTTTATCCCTAAATTCACTATTTTTTATCCAGCTTATAAACTGTCCCAGCTGATCTGTTTGATAGTGAAAGCCAGATAACAGCGAAAGTTTACTCTGATCATCATTTTTTAACCCATATGCTGCAGGACTAAGGGGCGGTTGAACATAGGATTTAGGTAACCTGATCGGCGGGTGATTATTAGTCGTCAATACTGCACTAAACAATGATTCTCCATCCTGGTCGGCTTGCTGCAAAGATTTCTTTAAATAGTCAAAAACATATTGATCATAAACACCCCAGGGGTTATCACTGGCATCTACCTGAAAAGAATTTTCAATTTCTGAACGGCCAATATATTTATCAAAACCTTGTAATAGCCAGAAATTATTATGATTACGCCATGAACTATACCCACCACTTAAAAATAGAGTTTGATAATTTTGTTTTTTGAATGGCAACACGTTGGAAAGATTAAAACTTGTTTTATTGGCTATAGATTGTGATAAAGGCGTTATCGGTGAATTTACCAGCAAGGCTTCTATCGCGGGATTTGTTGCGTATTGACTGGCCAGGAAGCGAGTAAAGAAATGGTCTTCAGCAGCATGCTGAGCAAACTCTCCCAGCACATTATTCTTTTCAACAGAATGAGCCCTTGCGATTTGAGCAGACCAGCCTTCCATAAATACAAAAATCACATGCGGCTTTATTTTTTCCAGCTGTGTATTTTTTGCGGTTTTTCTGAGTAATGGATGCAATTCATCATAGCCTGCTTTTTGCAGTAACTGATCTACATTACCCAACTGGTTTAGCTTCAAAATATCCTGTTTGAATACCGCCTGATTATTCACCGATTTATCACGGTAAGAATAATACAAATTGAAAACGCTATTCATGACCATAGAGTTTAAAAACGTATTATCACTGACCGAAGCATGTTTACGCTGTAATGGAAAAGAGTCCAGAGAACCTCTGGCCAGCATTGCCAGCAACAGGAATGATATTAACCAGCTAAAAAGTTGAATTTTAGCCGACATCAACTTTTCAGTAGGTCTTTTGAATCGGGAAACCAAGCTGGAATAAAACCGAAGAATGCCTATAGTAAAGAGAATAAAAGCAGCAAAAAATAATAAGATCTTAAAGTTGGCTAAAATGGTGCTGATAATTGCATCAGTATCATCTTCAAGTAATCCAAATATCAATACATCTATCGGTTTTTGAAAATAAAAAATGTATCCTATATCAACAAAAATTACATATACCAGAAGTACCAATATAATTTTTAAAGCCAGTTGCAAATAGTTAGAAAACCATTTTTCCGGCAGCAACCATGACAGCAAAATTACAGGTAACCAGAAAAGTGCAATTAAAATTGAAGATATTAATTTAAGGTCAAACCTGAAGCCTTTAAATAGAAATTCATCAGTAAATTTTAAACTTTGTCCAATATCCTGCAAGTCACCAAAAATCAATACATTGCTGATTCGAACCAGCATCAATAAAATCAATAATAGAATGGAAAATATGAATATTTCATTCCAGTGGTTTCTAAATTGGATTTTCATTTCAAAAAAGCGACACTATCTTAAGAATTATTTTCACAGCTATTTTTATTGTGGAAGTTAATACTCTGATTATTTCCTACAATAAAAGCCCGTACATTTTTCAATGCCAGCAACTCATTGACTAATGTTTCATCAACTGGCAGGTGGTATAAAAATACAGGAACATTTTTTAGTCTCTCTCGAGTGTGCTCACCGTAGATAGGATCATCAAGCTCTCCATAATTCATAGCCATTACACTGTGATCACCAAAGTAAAAAAACATTTTATACAGGTTGACCATTAAGGCTGACACAAAGGACATACTCTCAGGTACAGGGCTGGTATCGAAAATAGTATGCAGCCCTGCTTTCCGATATTTTAAAAGGTTAACTGGCGCTTCGTTTTCAATATAAATTCGATCCTTCAAATTATTCTTTTTAGATATTTCAAAAAGCCTTTGAATTGCCTGCTGAGTCTGCTCTTCATTCAAATGCCTCAACTTTTTATAATCCAGCCAGAAATAATGATTATCGCCCAGCGCATCAAATAACTCGCTCAGTTTTAGAATTTTCCCGTTCTTTTTATTGTAAGGATAATCATGTGAAACAATAAAATCCTGCATTTTTTTATCATATCTAACATCAACTTCTACACCCTCCGCCCCAATATCAAATGCTGCACCGATACTTTCAATTGAGTTTTGGTCTATGCCGTTTCCATATAAGCCTCGAGCTGTCCAAACCTTATGGCAGCCATTATAAGAGTCGGAAAAATCTTTTTTAGCCAGTTGCATATCAACATAAAAAACCATCCCGAAATATACAATTACTAACAGTAATATAAAATAGAAAATAATTCGTAGTAGTCGCATTGTATTTTGGAGTTACAGTACTTGATAAATTAACTGGCTATTGGTAAAGATATTTCTTTTCCCTGTAAGCATACATCGGCCACAAAGCGTGCGCCCTGGCAGTTTTTGCAAACCCTTCATCCAGTTCTTCAGCATATAGTTTTTTATTCTGATAGCTAAATTGTTTAGCTGCTTTTTCAGGCACATGAACAACAACATCATTCCCTAACATATAGGCATGATTATTATCGTATTGCATAATTGCCCTGCCCGCATAACTGTCCGGTAATTTTACCAGGTCATGACCGATCATCGGGTGTTTATTACTTAAACCCATCATGCCTAAAAGAGTTGGAGCGAGATCAATTTGACTGGCTACTTTTGTGTAATGTCTGGCCTCAACTCCAGGACCAATAATAAGCCCGGGAATATGAAATTTATTCACGGGCACCAGAGCTGCACCAAAAACTCTTGTATCATGATCGGCTACTACCAGAAAATAAGTATTATCCCAATACGCCTGTGATTTTGCCTGTTCAAAAAACTTCCCTAAGGCATAATCCGCGTACTTAACTGCATTGTTAACGG
>Ga0233447_1000901_pt1 | contig 28252 bp, 18 predicted proteins | sample SI_124_October20_3_FD_183014 | JGI IMG/M metagenome (GOLD analysis project Ga0233447, IMG submission 183014) | Seawater microbial communities from Saanich Inlet, British Columbia, Canada - SI_124_October2016_135_MG | ecosystem: Environmental > Aquatic > Marine > Inlet | place: Canada: British...
TGAAGAAATTGACTACGCTTTTAATGCTGCGAAAGCTTTGGGAGCAAAAGGAATTACTAATGAAATTGGCGATGAAGCGTGCAAACGGCTTGGTAAATTTGCCGAGAAACACGATATGTTCGCGATTTATCACAACCACGCTCAACCCGGCCAACCCGGTTTTAGCTTCGACGAATTTTTAGCGCATTCACCAAATAATATGCTGAATTTCGATGCAGGACATTATTTTGGTGCCACTGGCTTTCATCCAAATAAAATTATTGAACGCTTGCACGACCGTATTTTTAGTATTCATTTAAAAGATAAAACTGGTAAAAATTCAGATCCGGCAAATACAAATATGCCATGGGGCGAAGGTGAAACTCCTGTAGCCGATATTTTAAAACTGGTTCAAAAAAATAACTGGCCTATTTATTTCGATATTGAATTGGAATATCAGGTTCCCGAAGATTCGGATGCACAAAAAGAGGTTATTAAATGTGTAGAGTATTGTAAGAATATTTTGGTTTAGACCAATTGCATAAATGCATGAAGGTTTAAATGCATAAATGTTATAAAAATTAGAGCTGCGGTTAACCGTGGCTCTTTTTTTATACTGTTCACTGCGACTGTTCACTGCGACTGTTCACTGCGACTAAAAACGCTCCCCCCACCACTTTTTAAGTCTTTCTAAAATTTTGATTTCCGATGCATTTTGTTGAGGATGATAAATTCGTTCGTTTATTATTTCTTTGGGAAGGAAATCCTGCTCGGCAAAATTCCCTTCGTACGAATGTGAATATTTGTAGTCTTTTCCGTATCCAATTTCCTTCATTAATTTTGTTGGTGCATTTCTAATGTGCAATGGAACAGGCAAATTTCCGGTTTGTTTAACCAATGTTTGTGCATCTTTTATTGCTGAATAGGCTGAATTACTTTTCGGCGAAGTTGCCAGATAAATTACACATTCTGAAAGAATAATCCGGGATTCAGGATTACCAATTTTATGAACAGCATCAAACGTACTTTGCGCTAACAGCAAGGCATTTGGATTTGCCAAACCAACATCTTCGGCAGCTAAAATTACCAATCTGCGTGCAATAAATTTTACATCTTCCCCACCTTCAATCATTCTCGCAAGCCAATAAACTGCTGCATCGGGGTCGCTACCTCGAATACTTTTTATAAAAGCAGAAATTATGTCGTAATGCATTTCGCCCTGCTTGTCGTAAATAGCCAGGTTCTTCTGCAGTCGATCGATAACTTTTTTATTTGTAATAACAATTTTTTCACTTTCCTCAGCCAAAACAACCAATTCCAAAACGTTTAGCAATTTTCGTGCATCGCCTCCTGAAAAACGCAACATAGCCTGATTTTCGCGGATTGTAATTTTCTTCTTTTTAAGATCGGTATCTTTTTTAACAGCAAGCTTTATAATTTTTAATAATCCGTCTTTGTCGAGTGGTTTTAAAATATATACCTGGCAGCGTGAAAGTAGCGGGGAGATAACTTCAAATGAAGGATTTTCTGTAGTCGCCCCAATAAGTGTGATAGTACCATTTTCAACTGCTCCTAAAAGCGAATCTTGCTGCGATTTACTAAAACGGTGAATCTCATCGATAAATAAAATAGGATTTGGCCGGTTGAAGAATTGCTGTTTTTTTGCTTTTTCAATTACTTCGCGAATGTCTTTTACACCCGAGTTTATTGCACTAAGAGTATAAAACGGGCGTTCGAGCGTATTTGCAATAATCTTTGCCAATGTAGTTTTTCCGACTCCTGGCGGTCCCCACAAAATGTGCGATGAAATATTACCCGACTCAATCATTTGCCGCAACACTGCATTTTTTCCAACCAGGTGTTCCTGCCCAATATAGTCGTCGAGGGTTTTTGGTCGCAATCGTTCTGCAAGTGGTTGGTTGCTCATAATTATTGAGTTTCGAGTTTAAAGTGAAAAGTTTCAAGTTAAACAAAAAAGTTTCGAGTGGTAAAAATAGGTAAATATGTTTATTCGAGGTAATGAATTTAAACTTTGATGAAGGTTGTGGTTGTACGTGCAAAGTATTTTTTTTTGCTGAACCCATATTACGTGGAAGGAATGAAGTAAAGATAAACTTAGTTTGGCATCTTAACAATTCAAGACTTTATTAATTATTTTATGGCCGGAATAATGTAGTTATTTAATAAACGTTCGGGAGTACGCATTTGAAGATCGTCTCCATCGGTAAACTGGTTATTAAAAACAACTACTAAATCGTTTTCTGGAATTATAATTAACCATTGCCCGGCGTAGCCAACTGCCGAGTACGAATTTTGGTTGCTCACCCACCAATGGTAACCGTAATAATAGTTGGGTATGTATTTTCGATTGATATGTTTTTGTTGCGAAGTCTCAACCCAATTTTCAGGAACTATTTGGTTTCCATCCCACATACCGTTTTTAAGGAACAGGTAACCAAATTTAGCCAAATCACGAGGTTTTAACTTTGCACCATTTCCACCATAAGTTATCCCCCGATTATCAATTGGCCAATAATAATCTTTAATTCCCAAGGGTTTAAAGATATTTTTCAGGGCAAATGAATCTGTTTTTGTTCCTGTACTCTTTTCAATTATTGCAGATAGTAAATGCGAAATACCAGTGTTGTAACTGTATTCTTCTCCGGGTGATGTAATAGTAGGACGATCGAGAACAAATTTAACCTTATCATCACTTGATATCCATTGCCTGTACGTATTTCTTTCATCGCTGTAAAGATATTCAACTTCGTACCATTCGAGACCTGCACTCATTGTTAGCAAATGTTTTAAGGTAATTTGCTGTTTTTCGCTGGTCATGTTTTCAATTTCATATTCCGGGAAATAACTTGTCATTAAAGTATTCTCATTCGAAATATATCCCTGTTCAATTGCAATGCCCAGAAGGGCAGAAGTTATGCTTTTGGTGCAGGAATGAATCCGGTGCAGGCTGTCGATTCCATAATCACCTGAATAGTATTGTTCTGCGATAATATATCCGTTTTTTACAACTACAACACTATGAACATCAATATGCAGTTCCAGCAAGAGCTGAATATCATCGTTTAGTTCATCCAATTTTTCAGAGTCCATTCCAACTTCTTCTGGAGTGCATGTTCTCCATTCTTCGGTAGGCCAGTAATCTCCGATCCATGTTCCGGTTGAAATAAATCCGGATGTTGAAATGGGCAAATTTGTTTCTTCTTTTTCGCAACTGAACAGAAAAAATAGAAACAATATTGTTAAGAGTAGTATGAGTTTTTTAGTTTTCACTATTTTAATTTTATGAATTACTATTCTAATTTAAAACCGTATTCTATAAGTTAACATGGGAATTAAAGGATTTTGATATTCCTTTTTGAAATCATTAATACTATTATCCCAATATTCTTTTAGCATATTTTTACGGTTAGTTACGTTAATAATATCGATGTGCCACTCGCTGGTGTATTTTGGTTTGTTCTGCGTAAACTTAAGTTGCAAGTCGATGCGAAAATAGTCTGATGCTTTTTCTGTATATCCATTGTCCCAGATACGAACCTGGCGGCCCTGGGCAAGAGATTGTTCTTTGTCGATTGGAAGATGACGAATTCCACCTGCCAGAATATACCGGGTACTGGCGCTTAGAATATTCTGTTTCCCTTTCCCCACTTTAAATTCTTTTCCAAACAGGCCGTTTGAAGCATAAGTTCCATCGTATCTTGTGTGAAGTTCAATACCGGGTTTATTCTTGAATTTAGATTCATAGAGTGTGCCGTTTATAAGAAAATAATAACCGTTAGAAATAAATTTTTCCAATGTTAGTTCAATCCCCTTGTTGTACGCCGTTCCATAATTTGTAAGAATATTCCCTTCAAAACCATAATCGGAATTTATTGTGGAAAAATAGGGTGGGAACGGATACGCGGGAATATCGTACAGAGATTGATAATATGCTTCTGCTTTGAGGTGAAGAAAATCTGAAATCAGGAAGTTGTAACCAATTACATAATGTTTTGCTTTAGTTAATTCAAGATCCAGGTTTGGTTGAATAACTGCCCCATCGTGCAAAGTGATTTTTCCTGAATACAATGTCATTGATTCTTTTCGGCTGTGAACTCCAAAACCTCCACTAAGAATGTGTCGCGGATGAGCTTTCCATTGCACACCAAATCTTGGTTCAATTGAATAATTATTGTTTAAATAGAATTGTAAAAAGTGAATTCCTGAGTTCAAAGTTAATGCATCGTTTATCCGGTATTTCCAGTTTAAGTAAGTTTGAAGTGTGGCTGCGTTCTTTTTTGAATCGACGTATGAAAATTCATAGTTTTTATTTCCGTAGTCAGGGTTGTCAGGATTAGAATACCAATTAAACAAGGTGTCAGAAAACCAGCCAATGTATGAATTATTGAATGCCATTTCATAAATTATCCCGGCTTTTATTTTATGTTTTGTATTAAACTTTTTGTTGATACTGATGGAAACTTTAGCGGTATAATCTCTAACATTGGTATTCCAAACCCGGTTAATTGGAGTTTCTTCCGTTCCCATATTGTATTCCTCATCCCAGGAATATTTCCAGCCCGAAAAGGAGATTACGCTTTTTACGAAAGTTTTTGGATTAAGCGTATAACTATTTGAAATACCAATGGTTGTCATATTCGAGTTCATTATGTACCCGCTTTCTCCTGTTTCGTGGCTTAACCCGCCAATTCCAAAAACAGAAAACACACCTGTTTTTTTTGTGGGGTGGTATATTTTAAACGAGAGATCCTGAAAATCAGGAACGCTCAATAAAGGAACTCCCAACCGTTGAAATAATCGTAAAGTACTGTATCTGTATTGTGCAATATAAGTTGTATTTGTATTTTTTTTCAATGGTCCTTCAACCATTATTTCAGAGCCAATTAAACTAACTTGTATTGTTTTTTCGTGTTTTTCGTTATTGCCGTTTCTTAACCTGAGATCGAAAACCCCGGATAAAGCATTGCCATATTCAGCCGGAAAAGCACTTGTTAAAAAGTCGGATCCGGCAATCATGTTATTACTTATTACGCTTACCCCGCCACCGGATGCACCAATGTCGGCAAAGTGATTCAAATTTGGGATTTCTATTCCTTCCAATCTCCATTGTAATCCTTTTGGGCTGTTCCCGCGTATTACAATGTGGTTTTTTCCATCGTTGGTTGAGACGACACCAGGGAACGAAAGTGCAGTTCTGGAAATATCGGACATTGAACCTGGAAAATTTTCAATCTCGTTTGCAGAAAAACTTCGCCCGCTTACCATTGCCAGGTTATTAATAGGTTTTGACTTGTTATTTGAAAATGGAATTTTTACTTCCGAAAGATTTACCACCGATTCTTCCATCTCAACCATTACCACATACTCTTTTCCTGATGCAACTAAAATATTTGAAATTGATTTGGGGCCGTATCCGATACATGAGAATCTCAAATTATGTCTTCCAATGGGAACTTTTTCAAATTTAAAATATCCATTTTCATTGGTAATGGTTCCGGTTAATGGAGCTACGGAATCGAGGACTATATTTACATTTATTAAAGGCAATTTTGAATCTAAATCAATAATCCTTCCCCTAATAGTTTGTTTCGGTATATTTTTAAAAGGTCGTGGAGTAAAGGGAATGATTAGAATTTTATTACCCTGTTCAACAAATTTAAGCGAGTCGCCTTTAAAGATATGTTCCAGATGTTTTCTTACATTTTGTTTTTCTGCTGATATTTGAACTCCCTTTTCCAAAGGAACATCTTGTCCAAAACTGAATGAAAATCCACCTGAATTCCTTAATTCTTCCAAGAATATTTTTACAGTTGTTGTGTGTTCTTTAAATTTTAACTCCTTGTCGAGCAGCGGAGTTTGTGAAAAAGAAGAATTAATAAAACCGAAATGAATAGTAAATAGAATAATCAGTTTAAAAGAAATATTATTTCTTTGGGATTTTATAATTGATATGATTCCAAAACGTTTCATTACAAATTTTAATGGGGTTTGTGAATAACAATTTTTTCTTTTGCTACCGTATAATCGAGGTTTAAAACAAGTTTAATTTCATCAAGAACATTTTTCAGTTTCTGGTTATCGATTGTGCTGGAAAAGCGGATTTCTTTGTTTTCTAATCCTTCTACAATAACTGTCCTGTCGTAAAACTGCGAGAGTGCTTTACATACATTTTCAATTTTCTCTTCCTCAAAAAATATCACTCCTGTTCTCCAGCTTAAAAAGTTTTTATCTTTCTCGCGGTTTTTCGAAATGATTCCATCTTGTAAAAGTGCATTCTCATCTTTTGTGAGAATCGTTTTTTCATTTTCTTTTTCAGGAGTATAAAAAGCAACTTTGCCACTTAAGACATTAATATCAACAAAACCATTTTCTTTTTCAGAATTAATATTAAACGAAGTTCCGAGTACTTCAACAACTGCCTGTTCATTAATATTTATTTGAAATCTTTTCGTGGGATTTTTTACTACTTCAAAAAATCCTTCGCCACTTAAACTTACCAACCTTTGATTTCTTTTAAATTTTTCGGGATAAGCCAGTTCTGAATTTTTATTAAGAAAGACAGTTGAACCATCGGGGAGAGTGATTTCTTTTTTGAATTCACCGGTTTCAACAAAAATCATTTCGGGGGTTGTAATTAAATATTGTTTCGATAAAATTCCAATTCCCAATAAAATAATAATTGTGGCTGCTATTTTCCAGAATTGAATTTTGTTTCGTTTAAACGTCGATGATTTTAACTTATCCTGTGCAAAATTCATCCTCTGTTTGGTCTTTTGCCAATCTTTATCAACGTCAATCGATTCAATAGATAAAAGGTTATTTGAATGATCCCAAAGCTTTTTGGTTTCGTCAAACAATTTCTTGTTTTCAGGATTTTCATTCAACCAGTTTATAAATTTTTTGTGGTCACTGTTTGTGAATTCACCATTAAGAAATTTTATAATAGCGTTCTCGCCGGAATGATATTTTGAATTGTTTTTCATGGTACTTTCTAGTATGACAATTGAAAATTTGCTTACACGTATCTACAACACAAAAAATAAGTCTGGAGTTGTGACGTACTTGAAAGATTTAAACGTCATGCTGAATTTATTTCGGCATCTATTTCTAATAAAACTTAGAAATCCACGTCCTTTGGGCGTGGTAATGTTCTTTGGGCTTTGGCATTAATTAAATGGAATGTTTCAGGTTACAGGTTTCAAGTTTAAGTGGCAAAGAACCTGTAACTTGTAACCTGTAACAAGGGTTGGAGAGGGCTTTCAAGTGCGAGAAAAGGCTTTGCCTTTTGGCTTTTGACAAACCACCTTCTTATACCAATTATACTTTGAAATGCCGCATGGCAATTTCGAAGTTTATAATGGTTAATGCCGATACTACAACAAAGGAGTATGCTGAGTAAAACGAAAGTATGTGACATTTGGTTGTTAAATCGGTATTAGAGGGTGGTGGTTGATTATTCAGATTCCGAAACAAGTTCGTAAAGACGTTTGAGTGGATACTTGAAGTACAAATGAGATTTTATTATTTGACTTTTAATCGGTTTACGTCTTGAAATAATCTTTTAAACTATTCCTTAATATTTTCAGTGCTTTTGAAATTTGAGTTTCTACAGTTCGTTTGGAGATATTCAAAGTCTCTGCAATTTCCTGATTGGTATTCCCGTCTATTCTGCTCATTCTGAAAATTTTGTTGCATTGCAAGGGTAACTTTTTTACAACGCGAAAAATCTGGTATTCAAGTTCGGCTTCCCTGAATTTATCTTCAATATTATTATTCGTTTCGCAGCTAATTTTTATATTGTCAAGGTGCTTTTCATTCAACTGAATATGTTTTATGTGATTCAAACACCTGTTTCTTACAGACTGAAAAAGATAAGATTCAAGTGAAGTGGTTATAATTAATGAATCGCGGATTTCAAATAAATGCACAAAAAAATCCTGGACAACTTCTTTTGCTGTATCCAAATCGTTTACATATTTGGCTGCAAACAAGGAAAGAGAAATATAATACTCGTTAAATAATTGATTATACGAACTTTCGCGGCCTGCCTTAATTCCTTTAATTATTTTATGGTCACGAGTTTTCAAAACATTTTAATTATTCATTACATTTTTTTAGCAATGTAACTTATTGAATATTAGTTTTAAAAACCGAAATTTTATTACAGAATTTTCTTATTGAGATTTTTAGCTTTATTTAATGAAAGCTTTAAATACATACATCACTGAGGAATTAACTGAAATTATAGAAGTAGAATTATAAAATATTGGGTTAAAGTTTTTTTATTACTTCCGGTACAATTTCTCCCGAAGAACTTTAATTCTTTCGTCTTCAATATATTCATCGTATTCCATCAATTTATCGATTGTGCCGTTTGGCGTAAGTTCGATAATCCGGTTGCTAACTGATTGAATAAATTCGTGATCGTGAGATGACATAAAAATATTTCCCGGATATTTTAACAGGTTATTATTAAATGCCTGGATAGATTCCAGATCGAGATGATTTGTAGGTGTATCTAAAACCAAAACATTTGGATCCAATAACATCATTTTCGAAATCATACAACGCATTTTCTCGCCACCTGATAATACTTCAACCCGTTTATAAATTTCGTCTCCAGCAAATAACATTTTTCCTAAATACCCCCTGATATAAAATTCTGTAGTATCGGTTGTAAACTGGCAAAGCCAATCGAAAAGGCTTAATTCGCTTCTGAAAAATTCTGAATTATCAATTGGTAAATATGCAGATGTAATTGTCTGGCCCCACTTATATGTACCTGAATCGGCTTTTTGTTTTCCGTTTATAATCTCAAAAAAAGCGGTCATCGCCCGTGGATCTCTCGAAAGAAATACAATTTTTTCGCCTTTATTGGCTGAAAAATTTACGTCGCTAAATAGAACTTTACCATCAATACTTGCACTCAACCCGCTAACGTCAAGAATTTTGTCGCCAGCTTCCCGTTCAGGGGTAAAAATAATACCCGGATATTTTCTTGTTGAAGCCTGAATGTCTTCAATATTTAATTTTTCGATCATTTTTTTGCGACTGGTTGCCTGTTTCGATTTTGCAACATTTGCACTAAAACGTGAAATAAATTCCTGTAGCTCTTTCTTCTTTTCTTCGGCTTTTTTGTTTTGTGCTTTTTGTTGTCTTAAGGCAAGCTGGCTGCTTTGATACCAAAAACTGTAATTCCCGGCAAACATTTGTATTTTGCCAAAGTCAATATCAATTGTATGCGTACTTATTGCATCTAAAAAGTGTCTGTCGTGAGAAACAACCAAAACCGTGTTTTCGTAATTAGCGAGGTAGTTTTCCAGCCACACCACTGTTTCGAGATCGAGGTCGTTTGTCGGCTCATCGAGCAGTAAATTGTCGGGGTTTCCAAAAAGTGCCTGGGCAAGCAAAACCCTAACTTTTTGATTTCCACTCATGTCTTTCATCAATGTATAATGAAATTCCTCTTTAATTCCCAAATTACTTAATAATGTAGCTGCATCATTTTCGGCATTCCAGCCGTTCATGTCTCCAAATTTTTGCTCTAAATCAGCAGCTTTCATTCCATCTTCGTCAGAAAAATCGGGTTTGGCATACAGCGCATCTTTTTCCTGAATGATGTCCCAAAGTTGGGAGTACCCTTTCATAACAGCGTTTAGCACAGTAAATTCGTCGAAAGCAAAGTGATCCTGGCTTAAAACAGAAAGTCGCTCTCCAGGGCCCAAACTTATATGACCGGCAGTTGCATCAATTTCACCCGAAATTGCTTTTAAAAATGTCGATTTCCCTGCACCGTTTGCTCCAATCACCCCGTAGCAGTTTCCTGCCATAAACTTCATATTTACATCCTGGAACAATATTCTTTTACCAAATTGAATTCTTAAATCTGCAACTGTAATCATCTGTATAATTGATTTTTAGATCTTTATTTTTTGAAAAGTTTGCAAAACTAAGCATTAATTTACATTTATCGTATAATTGTTTATGAAAGAGGTTATTAGTAATAGAATTATTAACAGTGTGTTGATGTGATAAATAAATTGAGTGATTTCTGGCTCAATAAACCCAGACAATTGTCTTTCTAATTTAATTTGCTGAATTCTGCGGAAAACATTAATTAGAGCTTCTAAGAAAACTATGTATTTTTCAAGTGTTTTTTAGAAAATGTCAAGAACAAGGCTTGCGAAATATTGAAAATCAAGGAGTTTACTTTCGTAAATGACTGTTTTCAAGATGAGCATAACGCATTTATTGGCGTTTTCTAAGAGACACTAATTAGTAAACTATATCTTTGCACCGCATGAATAATTACGATGTAATAATAGTAGGAGCGGGACCAGCTGGATTGTTGGCTGCGGGCAGAGCTGCCGAGTTGGGTGGCAAAGTTTTGGTGTTGGAAAAAATGCGTTCAGAAGGCCGCAAATTGTTAATTACAGGAAAAGGCCGGTGCAACATTACCAACGATGCAGCCATTGGCGAATTTATTACTCATGTATTTCCAAATGGTAAGTTTTTACGAAATGCTTTTTCACAGTTTTTTTCGAAGGATATTATTGAATTACTGGAAAAATACGGAGTTGAAGTTACCTTGGAACGTGGTGGACGTTATTTTCCAACAAGCAATAAATCGTTGGATATTTTGCGGGCTCTGTTAAAATGGGTGAATGATTTGGGAGTTGAAATTCAAACCGGATATCGTGTTGAAAAGGTTGTTGTTGAAGATAGCGCAGTAAAAGGTGTTCGCGCAAATGGAGAGGTTTTTTTATCTGAAAAAGTAATTCTGGCAACCGGAGGTAAATCGTATCCGGCAACCGGCTCAACCGGTGATGGTTATGATTTGGCAAGACAAGTTGGGCATAAAATTGAGAAGCCAATTCCTGCACTTGTTCCATTGGAAACCAAAGGCAGTGTTGCCCAAAAATTACAGGGGTTGAATCTAAAAAATGTAAAAGCTGTGGTTTGGGTGAATGGGAAAAAAGCCGGAGAAGCTTTTGGCGAAATGATTTTTACGCACTTTGGTTTGTCGGGACCAATAATTTTGACACTCAGCAGAATTGTTGTGAAAGCATTACAAAACGAAGATAAAGTTGAGATTACAATTGATTTGAAACCGGCTCTCGATGAGCAAAAACTAGACAGACGTTTGCAGCGCGATTTAAATGAATTTGGCAAAAAACAAATCAGTAATATATTTCGAAATTGGTTGCCGTCATCAATGATTCCTGTTTTTATTGAATTGCTGGAAATAGAACCTGAAAAAGAATGTCATCAGATTTCGGGAAAAGAACGGAAACAAATTCGTCATCTGTTAAAAAATATGCGCTTTGAAATTTCTCATAATCGCTCGTTTAAGGAGGCAATTATTACTGCCGGCGGTATTTTAACCAACGAAATCAGACCAAAAACGATGGAGTCGAAAGTTGTATCTGGGTTGTATTTTGCAGGCGAAATGATTGATTTAGACGCTGAAACCGGAGGTTATAATTTGCAAATTGCATATTCAACCGGCTGGCTAGCTGGGAATAGTCTGTTGGATTAGTAGGAAAGTCACAGTTTTCAGTGACAGTCGCAGTGGAAAAAAAGAAAGTGACAGTCGCAGTTGGGAGTCCCAAAGGGGCGAAAGCTAACAGCCCGGGGCAACGCCCTGGGATTGAATAAACATGTCTTTACAATTGCCCCACGTATAGATATTTTTGAAAATGTACAATTGCATGGGGCAAAATTATGTATTCAATTTAGGATGTAATCCCAGTCGCAGAGGAGAAAATAAAAAATTAGGAAAGTCGCAGTGTCAGAGAACAGTCTCTGAAAAGAAAATCTCCATCGCAGTCTCAATTTTCAGTGTAACTTGAAACTTTGAATTTTGAACGCTAAACCCAGAACTAATTCTCGGGAACTATCTTTTTCACCCTGCCTACTTCACCAGTTTCCAATAAAACTTTTATTCCGTGTGGATGATTTGGCGATTTGGTAAGGATTCGTTTTACAATTCCATCGGTTAGTTCTCCAGTTCTTTGGTGGTGTTTTTGAACTATTTCTACTTCAAAACCAACTTCAATATTTTTTCTGTTACTGCCATCCATAATTTTAATCAATCTATTTTTTCCAGTTCAACCCAAAAAGGGAATATATTTTTTCCTTTTGTTGAATAGAATGGAATTAAATCGCAATCCATTTTAGGGAAGTGGATATTTTTCATTTCAATAATATCGGTGTTGATGGTTTCGTTTTGCATTTGGTTAATAATTGCCCCTGCTTCCAGACTCATTTTTCCTGTTGATTCAAGAGGTTTTATAAATTTGAACTTCACGTTATAATTTCCTTCTACGATGCTAACTTTCCATTTTCCATAAATCTCTTCTTGTGACCAAATTCCACGGGCTCCATCGGCATCGTTTCTATTTAAAATTATTGGGTTTTCGTGTTTGCTTCCAACAATTATATGTTGTGGATTTACCAGATTCTCCGAATTAATAAGTTCGGTGTAAAATTTGTCAAGCTCAGATTTTATTTCGTTTGCAACACTTTTGTTTATTAATACAATGTTGTTTTGTTCGTAGGGGTCTTCTTCAATATCAAATAGCTCAAAATCTTCAATAGCTGCGTTGTAATCGTTATGTCCAACCAATTTATATTTTCCTTTTTGAAGTGCGATGTTATTGTACAATTCAGGGTAACGACGCGTCCAGTAGAAAAACAGCGAACGATTCGCCCATTCAATTTTTTCATCATTAATAAGAGGTAAAAAACTTTTCCCATCAATTTTTTTATCTGGCAGATTTACATTACAAATTTCAGAGAGTGTTGGTAAAATATCGATATGCGCAGTTGTTGTTTCAATGTCTTTTTCTCCCTCGAAAAGTGCCGGGTATCTCAGGTAAAAAGGAACCCGAACACCGCCACGAAATACACTACCTTTTCGTCCACGCATTCCTGCAACATAGCGGGTTTGTTGCGGGCCATTATCCGTCATAAAAATTACAAGGGTATTGTCAGTTATATTTAAATCATCTAATTTTTGCAATAATTTACCTACATTATCATCAATGTTAGTTACCATTGCATACACTTTTCTGGCGTCTTCTTTATTTTTTTCACTCATTTCAACAAATGGGCGGTCGTCGTTTTCAAAGCCCGAACTTGGGTCGATGTTTTTGTACATCTGGTAATATTTATCAGGTACTTGCAAAGGAGTGTGCGGAGCGTTAAAAGAGAGGTAACAGAAAAATGGTTTTTGATGATTTCTTTCGATAAAATCAATGGCTTGTTCAGCAAATATATCGGAGCAATAACCTTCGTAAGCTTCAGTTTTTCCATTGTGCCAAAGTATGGGGTCGAAATAACTTTTGTCTTTTTGGTAATAAGTTGTAATGTCGCCAACTTGTCCCATTCCGCCAGCTAAATGAATAACAGACTCATCGAAACCCTGGTCTTTTGGTCGAGAAGGATAATTATCGCCCAAATGCCATTTGCCAAAAATACCGGTTTTATAATTTGCCTGTTTTAGCATTTCGGCAATGGTAACTTCGTTTGTCGCCATTGTTGCGCCACCGTTGTAAGTGTCTCTTACTCCGGTACGCAAAGAAAATCGCCCGGTCATTAAACTTGAGCGTGTAGGTGCACAAACCGGCGAAACATAAAATTTATTGAAGCGGATATTTTCGCTTGCAAACTTATCAATAACCGGAGTTTTTACATGTGGATTTCCGGTGATTCCCAAATCTCCGTAACCCTGGTCGTCGGTTATAATTATTATAACATTGGGTTGAGTTTTTTCCTGTGCGGAACTGAAACATGCAGTTGCCAAAATGAATGAGGCAGTAATAATAAAATATTTAATATTCATAACCTGGTTAAAATTTGTAGTTAATTATTTGGTTAGTTCTTTTCTAATTTCAGGTGCTAATATATTATAACCATTTGAATTTGGATGCAATCCATCCAAAAAAAGAGATTCATCAATATTCCCATTAATATCTAAAAGAACACTGCCAGGGTCAATAAAACTAATATTTTCCATTCCGGCAAGTTGAGCAATGTCTAAATTTATTTCATAAATCCGTTTCTCATAATCTCTTCTGGGATACAATGCAATCATTAAAATTTTAGCATGTGGTTGCCTATTTTTTATTGATTGTATGACCAATTTCAACCCACTAATAATTTCCTCGTTTGTATTTAAATGCAAATTATTTGTACCCAGATTAACGACTATTTGTTCTGCATTAAAACCATCCAATTCATCGTGGTAAATTCTCCAAAGAACATTTTCAACACGATCCCATCCAAATCCAAAATTCTGAACATTTAAATCTCCGAGAAATTTGTCCCACGAATCGGTTCCATTACTTTGTGGAGCTTTTGGTATTCCACCCCAATAATGGGTGATAGAATTTCCAAAATAACATATTTTAGCAGGCCTATTTTTATTGAGTTCCAGCAATTTATTGTGTCTCTTTTCCCAATTATAAAGTCCTGGTTCGCGAGCCTGTGTAACGGGAATTGTAGTTGAATAAACTCCAACAGGTTCATCTAAAATCTGGCGGATTTTCTTTTCGTATGCAGTTGCTAAATATGTCATTCCTAAATCAGATGGGTGAGTTCCTTCAACATAGCTTTCCAAACTCATCCCTATTTCCGGTTCGGTTAATAAAAAAATGTTTGTAATGCCTTCCGATTTTAATTGAGCAAAAGTAGTTTTCATTATTTTATTTAAATCGTTGAAAGCGTTGTAACGTTTTATGCTTGAAGTTCCATCTGAATATCCGGCATGTTCAACCAATAAAATGGGAACCGAAGAATTTTTGCGTAATCTTTTTACTGACGAAATAATTAGTTGATGTACATTTCCCGCAGAACGATTCTCATTTAAAGCTAAATTGGGCAGACAATCCAAAATATAAATTTTTGCATCAATTTCAGATAGCAAATCAATTAATTCAGTTTCCAATCTTCCATTTCCCGAGAATCCTAAATTAATAAGCGGCCGGTCCATTTTTCGTTCTAAAATTGATGTCCATGCCATTCCGGGTCGGGAGGCACACGCACCCTGAGCAATTGATGTTCCATAAACTACAATTGGTTTCTCTTTTCGGGTTGGGAGTGGTTCAAAGTGTGCATCACCTGCAACTCCAATTTTTAGCCATTCAACTGAATTATAAAGTGGCAAATACAAATGATATTCGCGACCAAGTTCATGGTATTTATCATTTGCAGTTATATTTTTGAAATTGTATGTAACAGTATCGCCAAAGGAATAATTTCCCTTGCACCACATCCATTTCCCATCGCTGTCTTTGGCATATAAATCAACTCCGCTAACACCGGTTGCGGGCATGTGAGGTTTGGCGAAATTGCCATTTACTTTGTAGCGAACTTTTACTTCTTCAGCATTACTTCGGAAACGAATTTTTAATCCGGCTGATTGTTTTGATAAATTCCAAACAGGTTTTCGAACTGTTTTTTCAGCTCGTTCCGGCAATCGGTCATAACTCGATTGAACTTCATTCGGCCATCCTTGACCATCAATAACCGCGATTTTGCTCTCTGCAGGATTCCACCACGAAATATTAGTTTTTTCTTGTGAAAAAGTAATTTGAGAGACTGTGAGAATTACGACAAGGAGTAGGTAAAGTTTGATTTTCATTTTGGTGTTCTTTAAGTTTTTGAAAACGTTAGGTTTTTTAATTCACGTTCATTTGAGGTATAAATTACTATCGCCGTAACTTAAAAAGCGGAAATCGTTGGTAAGGGCAAAGTCGTAAACTCTTTTCCAGTCGTTGCCTAAAAATGCGCTGATTAAAAGTAGTAAAGTACTTTGTGGCTGATGGAAATTGGTAAACATTCCACTTATAATTTTGAAGTTATAACCCGGCAGAATTATTATTTGTGTTGAAAATTGTATGACATTTTGATTGTTTTTCTCCAGGTAATATAGTATGTTTTGAAGTGCTTTTTTTGTGCTGATGTTAGCCTCATTCTCATACGGTTCCCACTGTAAAACTTTTGGTTTGTTTGGGTTAAATGAGTTGTTTTCTATTTGTAAGCCAAGCCAGTACAAACTCTCTAGCGAGCGAACAGAAGTAGTTCCAACGGCAATAATATTATCTGGATTTTTAATAAACCCTTCGATTATGTTTTTAGGAATAATTACCGACTCATGGTGCATATTATGTCCCGAAATGGTTTCCGATTTTACAGGTTGAAAGGTTCCGGCTCCCACATGCAAGGTGATTTCCTTGGTTGAAATATTTTTATTAGAAAGTTGCTTGAAAATATTTTCTGTAAAATGTAATCCTGCGGTGGGCGCTGCAACCGAGCCATCAATTTTGGCATAAACAGTTTGGTAAGTTTCTTCGTCGGCGTCCTCTGTTTCGCGGTTTAAATAGGGTGGAATTGGAAGTGTACCAGTATGTTCAATAATTTCGGCAAAAGAAATTGGTTTATCCCAAGAGAATTCAATTAAAAATGAATTTCCGATTTGCTCTTTTTTTTCAGCCTGAATAACAATTTTTTTTCCATCAATTTCAACTTCACGTTTTAATTTCCCTGATTTCCATTTTTTTGAATTGCCGAGCATACATTTCCAGACAACGCTCTCTTTTTCCTGAAATGCAATTTGGTAATCAGTTGGTTTAACCGGCTCTAAACAAAAAATCTCAATTTTGGCTCCGGTCTCTTTTCTGAAAAATAACCGTGCATGAATTACCCGCGTGTTATTAGAAACCAGTTGAGTATTTTCTGGTAAATATTCAGCACAAGCATTAAATGAATTTTCTTCAATATCACCGTTCTTCCAAATTAATAATTTCGATTTATCGCGTTCGGAGAGTGGGTATTTAGCTATTCTGGCATCAGGTAAATTGTAGGTAAAATCGCTAATTTTTATGTCTTTGTGTGAATTCAAAATCTATATTTTTTATGATGTAAAAATAGCTTAAAATTCCATTACATAAAATTGCTACTTTTGCAGAAAATAGAGAGAGATGATAAAAATAGGTGATAAAGTAAAGTTTCTGAATGATGTGGGAGGCGGAGTTGTAATCAGTTTTATCAGTAAAAATATGGTGAATGTTGAGAATGAGGATGGTTTCGAAATACCTTGTCCTATTTCTGAACTGTTAAATATAAGTGCCCCGGAATTAAATGCAGGGTTTGAATCGGAGGAGAAATCAAACTCTCAAACAGAAGTATTTAGCGAGCCAATTTATGAAACTCCCACAGGTGAAATTATAAATGGGAAAAATTCTCCAGATTTTTATTTCTGTTTTGTACCTGCTGATTCTAAAAATCCCCTGGCCGGTGAAATCGAATTGTACCTGGTGAATGACAGTAATTTTAAGATAATGTATCATTATTCTCATTTTAAAAACGATGGGGTTGAAACGGTTAAATTTGGTAATGTTCAGTCAAATTCAAAGACTTCTTTGGAAAGTTTTGTTGAAAGCGAATTAAATGAATTGCCGGAATTTGGTTTTCAACTTTTGTATTTTAAAGATGAGGACAAAGAATTAAAAGATCCAATTACAAAGAGATTCAAGGTGAATCCGGTAAAATTTTATAAAGAATCGAGTTTTCAAAAGAATCAGTTTTTTAAAAGAAATGCTTTGATTTTACAAATCGGAAAAAACATATTGACCACTGAAATTGATAAACTGACGCAACATGATTTTCAAAAAGTTGTAAAAGAGAAAGAGCAGAAGTTGGTAGTTAAAAAGGAACTTAAAAAAAGAACTTCCGAAATTGTTGAGGTGGATCTGCATATTAACGAACTGATTGATAATTCGAAGGGATTGAGTAATCGGGAAATACTTGATATCCAACTGGAAAAGGTGGAGTCTGAAATGCGGTCAGCCATTCAATCGGGTGTAAAACGTGTTGTTTTTATTCACGGTGTGGGGCAAGGGGTGCTTAAATTGGAAGTGGCTAAAAAACTGAAATCGAAATTTAAAAAATACTATTTTCAGGATGCTTCTTTTAAGGAATATGGATACGGGGCTACAATGGTTATTCTGAGAAGGGGATAAATAAATTTAAAGCGTTGAAATTAGTGTCAGCGAAAAAATTATCTTTTTCGGGCCTTTGTTTAGAAAACGTTAAGGCAAGTTGAATTAAAGATGGCATCTCTTCTAAGTGATGCCATCTTTAAATAATACCTTTTGCAGAATTCGAAGTTATTTTCGGGATTGATTATTTCGCAAGTTTTTCAAACAAATCCCTGAAAATTGCATCGCGGTTGAGCGAGCTTGCCATGCGCATAAAATGCCGCGATTGGTCAACACTGAATGTAACCTGATCTGTTAAAACCGGACTGTGAACCAAATCGGTTGAAATCCATGCAGGATTAACAAGCCATGCCACAGCTGTCACATCCCAGATAACTTTCGACCAGGCTGTTTTGCCTCCGCTGTATTCAATCACAATATTTAACAGGTAATCCGACAATTCATTTTTACCTTTTAAATTATGTTCAAGTTCTGGAATTGTTGTGTGAAAATGCGAAACCACAGGACGGCATGGCATTACAACAAAAGGAACTCCAGAATTAAAAACAACCTGAGCAGCCAAAACATCCTGTTTTAGATTGAATTCTTTTTGATGAGGCCAGTTTAAACCGTTTCCACCCAACCAAACCACAACAATGTTTTTTATAATTTTGGGTTCGATTAAAATGGCAGAAGCAATGTTTGTAATACATCCCACCGGAACCACGTAAAGTGGATCTTCCGGACTGCTGGCCAAAGCTTTTTTTACCAGGTCGAGTGCCGCATCGCTGCGAATTGGTTTCGTAACATCTGAAAGATATTTGTCGGAACCGCGAAATGCAAAACCTTCAGAAGATTTATCCATCATTTTTAATAAGCGTAGAATTTCTTTGTAGCTTTTTTCCATCCCATCTCCCGGCCCGTTGGATCGGCTGTTATGAAATGGTGCTGCATAAACCGCTTGCAAATCTACCTTTTCCGGCGAAAGCACGGCATAAGCAAGTGCAAACTGATCGTCAACTTCGTTGTAAGTATCGGTATCTAGTACCATTTTTATTTTTCCACTTGGCGGAGTAAGTTGGTTTAAGCGAAACGTTTCGTCGAGTTTTGGAAAAGTCTGTGCATTTAAACTTAAAATGGCGAAAATGTATGCGAATGTTAAAACTGACTTGATTTTCATTATTGAAAATTTTAAAACTGTTTCATATAATCCAAAAATGCTTTTGCTGTTTTATCCATATTTTCCATCGAGCCGCCACCATCTAAAACTTCGCACATTTCGTAAACTACCCAACCCTGGTAACCAATTTCTTTTAATGCATCGAACCATGTTTTATAGTCAATTATTCCTTGTCCCATTGCAACGGCCCGCATTGCTGGTTGCTCGGCTTTGTAGTTGGTTAAATGGTTTACGTAACTATAACGTGGGTGTGCAACATAATCGGCCGCAATTGTATTTACAATAAAAGGTTTCATTTTTAAAATTGATTCACGTAATTCTTCCGGTGTTAATCCTTCCAAAACCGGCGACCATGCATCCCACCCGGCCATTACATTGGGCATATTAACTTCGCGCAATAACCAGCTCATGGCATCGTGGTGAAGTGCAATGTCGTGGTGGTTCTGAACGGCTAAAGTAACGCCGTGTTCTGCAGCCAGTTTTCCCGCCATTTTTAACCCGGCAACAACTTCAGCATATTGTTTGTCGTAAGGAACTCCGGGACGTTCGTAACCCGTAAAAATGCGTACCATGTCGGTTCCCAAATCTTTTGCCAGTTCGGCAATTTCGCCAACCCAGGTTGCCTGGATTTCTGCATTGGGAATTCCGGGTTTATCAATTCCGGCGGTAAAATCGGTATAACCGGCCATTGCAACCAATGTTAATCCCAGTGAATCTATTTTTGCTTTTAGTTTTGCCCGGGCGGCTTTGTCGTAATCGTGTGGCGAAACGTGTGGCCGTTTGGCAACCAGCATTACGCCTTCGTAACCAAGTTCTTTGGCTTTCACAAGAAATTCGTCAACTGTTAGTTGGGTTTGTCCACGCCAAATTCCCAGATAACTTACCGAGTGCAAACAGGTTTTTACTTTAAAATCTGCCGGGTTTCCGCTTGGTGTTTTTTGTGCATTTACAGAAATTGTAAGAATTAAAAATGCTGCAATAAAAAGGAAAATTCGTTTCATGTTTTTTTAATATTGAGTTTGGCGATGAAGATAGAAAATTAAGAGGAAAATTGAAAATATTGAATTCTTTTGACTTTGTGTGTAAATAACTTTCTTGTTTCATTTGCTTCCTATTTTGCCGAGCCTTGGTTAAATTATATATTTTATGTAAATTACATTCCTAATCTTAAAAAAACCATCTTGATGAAACATCTATACTTCTTTTTAGTAGCAAGCTGCTTAGCAACAGCAGTTATGGCCCAGGCAGGAATACCAGTTAACCTGCTAACTCCTGGTCAGCAACTCGAAAACATCAGTTTCGAAATTGACCCTTTGGCAATAAATAATCAACCTTTGGAAGGATCAACCATGTTTAGTATAAATGATATTTCGATCCAGGATTCAGTTTATTATTATAATGGTAACGGTGATGAATGGAACATATTTTTCCGTTTGCAAAACCTTGAACGTAATACTTTTGGTAACACAACTAATTATATTCAGCATTATTTTGATGAGGACAATTCTATTTGGATTAATAAGGAAAAAGGGGTAATTTCTTACATCAATGATGAAGTATTGAGGGAGAAGTTTGTTAAATATGCATGGAATAGGAAAACAGGGGAATGGGCGGATACAAGTTATTTTGAAAAAAGGAATGAAACAGGAAATCTATTACAGCTTTTTAGTAAAAATTGGGATGATTTTTCCGACAGTTTTAGTTTTGGTTTTAAAAATCTATACACACAAAATGAAAATGGGCAGGTAACCGAAAGGATTGATTTGGATTGGGATAGTGAAACGCAGAAGTGGGTGAATGAAATGAAAGTAATTCAAAGTTATGATAATGAAGGTACACTTATGCAGGTAAGCTATAAGGATTGGGATGAAGCTTCCTTTGCCTGGGTTAATAGCTCCAACCACTTATACTCATGGGAAGGTAATGATCAAACAATTATTATCCAAAACTGGAATAGTGAAACCAATAACTGGGAAGATGATGTGAAGTATCTATTCCAATATCAGCCTATTGAAGGAAGCACGGCAATAGCAGCCAATAGATTTAATTTACTCAATAAAAGTTTGGTAATGGGGCCAACGGACGCTAAGGGTGGTGGCTATGGCTTGTTACTATTACTTTTTAAAATGTTCTCCATGGACCCCCTCACGGGCCAATGGGCTAACCTATACCAGGTGCTTTATTCCTATAATACTATAAACCTGCTTATCCTTATGATTAGCCAAAATTTTGTTAACCCCGAAAGCAGTAGTTCTTCACATAATATCACAGTAAATACTAAATCAGGCAATTCTTCAGTTGAAGGAGAATGGCAAAACACAGGACAGACCTTTTTTGTATATGACAATAATGAGAATTTAACGCAGGAAAAAAACCAGAACTGGGATAAAGATGCAGAAGATTGGGTAGATATTAGCCAATGCGATTATGTCTATAACACAAATAATGATAATACAGAGAGTTATTGCAAGAATTGGATTAGTTCTACTAATGAATGGATAAATAACTCCAGGTCTTATGATTTTTTTGATGAAGAAAAAGGATTTAGAACCTGGGAATATAACCAATGGTGGAATACTGTAGAAAATGTGTGGGTGAATAGCTACAGAACAGACTATTTCTGGTCTTCATTTGTACCAGTAGGTGTAAATATTAATGAGTTACCCGGCATTTCAGTTTATCCAAACCCGACAAATGGAAAAATAATGATAAATGGCGATTTTCTCGAAAAAGAAGCTACTGTAAAAATTTATTCTATTACCGGAAAACTAATGAAGTTGGAAGTTATTAATTCTCCAAAAGAAATGGATATTAATAATCTGGCAAACGGTGTTTATTTCGTAACTGTCTTTTCGGAGATGGGTACTTTTAGGAAAAAAATTGTAAAGGAATAGATTAATTCCCCCAATTTTTAGCCTGGCGGGAATAATACCAAGCCTTTTCATGGCAGAAAATATGTAGTGTCTCTTAGAAAACGCCAATAACAGCGTTATGCTCATCTTGAAAACAGTCATTTACGAAAGTAAACTCCTTGATTTTCAAGATTTCGCAAGCCTTGTTCTTGACATTTTCTAAAAAACACTTGAATAATATATAGTTTTTTTAGAAGTACTATGTAGTAAATTTTGTGCAAAAATTTCAGGTTCAATCAGGAAATACGACATCGGGATTTAACAACTGAAAACTGTGACTGAAAACTGTGACTGAAAACTGTGACTGAAAACTGTGACTGAAAACTGTGACTGAAAACTGTGACTGAAAACTGCGACTGAAAACTGCGACTGAAAACTGCGACTGAAAACTGCGACTGAAAACTGTGACTGAAAACTGTGACTGAAAACTGATCACTTTCTTAAAAAAGGCCCTTCTTCGTTCCAAAAAACCTCAACATTCGATAGAAACCATGTTTTCCCTTTGTCGTTATTTCCCTGATAAAAAAGGTAAGTTTTTCCATTATCATCAAGAAAAATATGAGGATGCCCCGATTCACTGGAGTTCCATTCTCCAGGATTACCATTTGCAAGAAAAGGTTTTTCAGAAAGTTTTTCCCATTGAATGCCGTCGCTGCTTTTTGCAATACCAACTTGTTGCGGAGCGTTGTTGTACGAGCCGGCATAAAACATAAACAGTTCATCTCCCCGCTGAATTACAGAAGCTCCTTCAACACATTTTCCTTCCCAATCGTATTCCGGCACCATAATTGGCTGGTCGGTTAATTGTTTCCAATCGTCGCGATTAAAATTTGTATTTGCCGGGGCGGCTGCTACACCCTGTATTTGTATTTTGTAATTGGGATCGCGAGTGGCAAAATAAAGTAAAAACTGATTGTTGAATTTTATTACTTCTGCATCGATTGCACGGCCGCAGTTCCAATCGCCTGTGGGTTTAAAAATGGGATTGGTTGGATTTCGATTAAATGATAATCCATCTTTCGAAACCGCATGACAAATTGCATCGTCCCGGCCATTTCCATAAGTTTGATAAAAAAGATGAATTTCATTATTCAAAACCAAAGCACTTGGAGCACACAAACCTTTACTTTCGTAATCGCCATCCGGATTAATTTCGCCTACTTTTTCCCATTGAATCAAATCGGTACTTTCTGCAATTCCAATGTTCCAGCCCTGAATCGGGTTCGATTTATCGGCAAACGGCGGAATTGAAAAATACATTAAATATTTTCCATCGAATTTTACAACGTGCGGATCTTTCGAGAATGGCACACCTCTGCGTGAAGTATCGCCAAACATCATTTTTTCCTGAGCAAAAACAACTCCAATTGCAAAGACAAAAGATAAAACCAGTAGCAGTTTTTTCATTACTTTTCTGTTAATATTTTAATTTCATTTAAAAGAATTTCAAAGGCTGGCGAAGCCATTCCACCATGATTAAACGCATCCAATTCGTAAAGTTTTGTTTGTTTGTGCCCCGCTACATTCATCATTCTGTACATGTATGCATTTTCTTCGTACCTGCCAAGTAATTCAAGTTCGCGGTCGCCGGTAATTAAAACCAGCGGTGGTGCATCTTCACGGACATGAAACAATGGAGCGAATTTATCAATTATAGGTTGTTTCCCGTCAATACCTTTCTCTTCGCGCACGGTAAAATGTGTAATTGTATGACCGCTAAAAGGAACCAACATTGCAATATCGTTTGCTTCAATTTGGTAATTTGCGAGCCAACTTTTATCCAATCCAATCATACTTGCCAAATACCCGCCAGCCGAATGTCCCGAAACAACAATTTTACTTGGATCTCCACCGTAATTCTCAATATTTTTGAAAGTCCAGGCAACCGCAGCTGCTGCGTCGTCAATGTAAGCCGGACATTTAGCTTTTGGACTTAAACGATAATTCACGGCAACAACCGCAATCCCTTTTTCTTTTAATTTTTCAGGAATCGATTTGTTTCCGTTTTTTATTCCACCACCGTGAAACCAAACAACCGTTGTAAAACTGTCAGTCGTTTTTGGAAAGTAAACATCGAGTTTGCAACGTTCGGCTGTGTATTCATCTTGCTGCATTTCTGATTGTGTCCGATAAGGAATATCAGTTTTCAAAATGTAGTTTACATTTTCCTGAGCCGATATTTCCTGAATATTTGTAAACTGTACAAACGAGAAAAGGACTATAAATGATAAAACGAATTTCATTATTATTTGTATTAATTATTTACTTTCGAATGGGCCAAAAACAGATTTAACCTGCATTGATTCATCTTCAGTTTTTAACAAAAATACACTGAATTCTTCACCTCCCGGTTTAACTTTTATTACTGCATGACCACCGTCGCCACTTAATTGTCTTACCCTCGATTCACCAAGATAAGTTCTGGAAATTTCAGGAATTGTGGTTGGTATAATTAATCTTTCTTCAGGGTACAATTCTTTCGATGACATGGTTCGCAGGGTGCTTAAATTAATATGCGAAACATTCCAAACCTGTAATATAAAAACCTGTGCTTGCGTGCTGGCAACAAACGATTCGTTCATGGCATCAACCCAGGCATGATGATTAACCTCGCACACTTCAATTGGGCCAAGCACTTTTCCAACCGGCGTTTCAACATCGCGCCATTTAGGTGTATTCATGGTAATTCTCCCGTTTATATCTCCACCATTAAAATAATCGAAATCGCCATAAGAAATTTTTATACCAGAACTGGATTTATTTTCATCAATTTTCGCATTTTCCGGAAACAGCATTTTTGTTTTATTTTTCTTCCCGGTCCAGATTTCACCATTGGCAATTATATTTCGAACTTCAAATCCGGGATATTTTTCAGGTTGAAAAAGAAGCGAAAACTGAGAATTACTTCCGGGTTGGAACCGTTCCATTTTCATCCCTGAATTCCCGATGTTCCAATCAATAAAATTTTTGTAGTTTTCGAATGTCTTCCCTTTTTGAGGTGTCGGATATTGATACGTTGGCCAGTCGCGGTCAACCATTTTTTTGAAGGGCAAATACTCGGCTACTTCCGTCAATCCACTTAAAATATAATTACCGCCTTTTTCAGTTCTTGGTGAATTTGGAAATGCCCCGCCCATGTGGTCGCCATGAAAATGAGTTAAATAAGCGTAATCAATATTTTTTTCAGTTCGGTAAGTAAGCAGTCGAGAAATGTACCTGGCAATCCATTCGCCGGGTTGTTTCGATTCGTTTGGCGAACCATGCGTTGTTCGTGGATCGCGGTGAGGACCGGTGTCTCCAGCATCAATCAACATATTTGTGCCATCGGGGAAAATGCAAAATACACTTTCGCCACGCCCGGTAAAAATGTGGTGGATTTCCATTTCACCGGCTTTCCAGGTTGGAAAAATATCACCTTCCTTTTGACCCTGAACTTTGAAAACAAGAATAGTTAGAAAGATTAAAAAAATTGATTTCATTTTTACTGATGGGTAATTCATTTGGATTAGATTTATCCTGAACTATTCATAAATTTATCTATTCCGAAATCAAACTGCTTTGAATAAAGAGAATGCTCGATTCTCGATTCTCAAAATAGCTGAGGCTATTTCTGCGAGGCTCAACTCTGTGCTTCCCTTTATTCTGTGCATTTTGAATTCTCATAACGAAAAACTCATGAATAATTCAGGTTAGTTTCAGCAAAGATAAAAGTTTCAGGATGTTGATTGTAATTCCTTTCCGGTTTTTTTAAAATAAAGGAATCTCTTCAAATCTAATCCTTATTATCAATAAAAATGTTTTCCTAATCGGCCACAACTTGTTTTAATGTAAACATATGTTCTGACATGTTTTTTAACCTTTCTAATTTCAACAAAAAAATGTATTTTGCATATTAAAATTGGCTGATTACCAGTAGCGCAGGAACATTCAGGAAGATTTAAGGAACAGCCCCGTTCTAACAAAATGTATTAGCAAAAATTAAAAAAGCAATTACAAACAAAACCCGTTAAATTGGATAGGTTTTAAAGCTAACCACGAGTGAAAAATTAAACAGATTTGTAATTGATTCAAAAACACAATATTGATAAATAAAGTGTTGAAAGTGGCTAATGACAACTAAAACCATAATGGCAGCCCTTTTACAAGTTGGGGGTGAAAAATTGGGAAGGTTACAATTTGTCTTCGAAAAAATTATGGAATAAAAACTAATAATATTTTATAAAATACTGAACCCAAAGTAGAAACCCATAAAAATACATTATGCGCCGTACAAATTCATTACACTATTTTTTTATAGCCTTTATTGTTTTTGCACATATTTTGGCTTTTGCAATTCTTGAAACTTATTTTAAAAATTGGCAGTTTATAAATGAACCAATTCATAGCACAATAGAATCACTTGGAGGATTTGCTGCAATAATGATGGCGATTTTTCTGTTCCAAAGAAAAGGTGAGAAATATAACGGAAAAATTTTTTTAATTGCGCTTGGATTTCTAAGTGCGGGGATTTTAAGTATTTTTCACGGTGTAATTGCCCCCGGACAAGATTTTGTCCTCCTGTTTACACTCTCAAATCTTATCAGCGGTTTCTGGTTTGTAATGATTTGGTTTCCACAATTCAGTTTAAAAAAAATAACCAGTTTGAAAAAGTGGTCTGTTAGAGTTTTAACCGGTGGTTTGGTATTATTTGGTATTTTGACATTTTCTTTCGAGAAGCCCTTAATTATAATGGTGGACGGTAGTAAATTTACAAGCCCGGCCATTGCAATGAATATTATTGCGGGTGTTTTTTTTCTAATAGCTGCGGTCCGCCTGATAATCGATTACTCAAAATTTAGAAAACAGGATATTTTTTTGTTAATTTTTGTAGCTCTGCTTTCCGGATTGGCTGGCCTGTTGTTCCCTTTTTCAGAAATCTGGGACAGTACCTGGTGGATGTGGCACCTCACCCGTTTTATTGCATATGCAGTTGTACTTGTGTCGGTTGTGATCGACTATCGATTTATGGCTTTCAATCTGCAAATCAGCCTTAATGAGAGCAAAAATATTGGAGATGAGCTGAAAATATTAAATGAAAATCTTGAATTAAAAATTAACGAACGGACCGAATCTCTGAAACAAAAAGAGGCAAAATTAATTAAAATACAAAACCTTGCCCAGTTAGGTAACTGGGAGTTGGATATTCAAAAAAATGAACTTTATTGGTCACCGGGGATTTTTAACCTATTTGAAATCGAAAAATCAAAATCCGGGAATACAACCGAAGTATTTCTCGATGTAGTTCATCCCGATGATAGGGAAAGGGTTAGAAAAGCATATTCCGATTCGTTAAATGATAAAAACTCTTATAAAATGGATCACCGGCTTTTAATGAAAGACGGGCGAATAAAGTATGTACACCAGGAATGTGAAACATATTGGGACGATGATGGAAATCCTAAGCTGGCAAATGGTTTTATACAGGACATAACTGTTCATAAAAAGGCTGAAAACCGGAAACAAAGTCAAAGCAAAATTCTCGAATCGATTGTTTCAGGCTTGCCTTTGCCCGAAATCCTGGAACTAATAGTAAAATCGTTTGAGGAGGAAGATATAAGCTCGCTTTGTTCAATCCTTGTTTTAGACGAAGAAGGGATACATTTACATAAAGGGGCAGCGCCAAGTTTGCCCGATTTTTATAACAATGCTATTGAAGGGCTTGAAATCGGCAATGGGGTGGGTTCGTGTGGAACGGCTGCATTCACCAAAAAGCGTGTAATTGTCGAAAATATTAATACACATAAATATTGGGCCCCGTTTCTTGAATTAACAAAAAAGGCAGGATTAGAATCTTGCTGGTCGGAGCCAATTATTGGTAATGGAGGTAAGGTTCTCGGTACATTTGCAATTTACCACAGGGAACCAAAAAAACCGACAAACGAAGAGATTAAACTGTTAGAATCGGTAACGTATTTAACAAGCCTTGCTATTTCTAGCAAAAGGGCCGATGAAAAAATTCGAAACCTAAATATCAACCTTGAACTAAAAGTAAAAGAAAGGACCAAAGAACTCGAGAAATTAAATAAAAATCTATTTGATGAAAATATAGAACGTAAAAGAGCTGAAGAAGCAGCTTATCAAAGTGAAAAAATCAGGAGCCTGCAATTTAACAATTCCCCGATCGGGATGTTGCTTTG
>Ga0233447_1000904_pt1 | contig 28209 bp, 19 predicted proteins | sample SI_124_October20_3_FD_183014 | JGI IMG/M metagenome (GOLD analysis project Ga0233447, IMG submission 183014) | Seawater microbial communities from Saanich Inlet, British Columbia, Canada - SI_124_October2016_135_MG | ecosystem: Environmental > Aquatic > Marine > Inlet | place: Canada: British...
TGGAAACTCATACAATATTTCGAAAATAATGATATTGAGCTGTACAATTTGAAAGATGATATTGGTGAAAATAATAATTTGGCTCAATCAAATCCTGAAAAGGTTAAAGAGTTATTGGGAATCCTCGAAAAATGGAGAACGGAAACAAATGCACCGGTTCCAACTGAATTAAATCCTGATTACCAGGTAAATTAATTTAGCTAAAACATTTGAATTTTTTTCAAGCTTAAAATTTGTAATTTTAGGACTTTAAAAATTGTTTGACAATCGTTGTTTTGAATAGCCAAAAAAACTATTCAAAAAATTAAAACTAAACCAATGAAAAAACTCGCTAAATCTTTATTTCTAATTATTGTATTTACTGCAACTTTCTGTTTTTATTCTTTTGGACAAAGTTCATTAACAGCTAAAAAAAATCAGGAAAGGCCAAATATTGTAATTATTCTGGCTGATGATCAGGGGAATGCTGATGCTGGCTATCAACGAAACCCGGCTGAAGTTTCTACCCCATCAATTGATAAGTTGGCTGCAGCGGGAGTTGTTTTTACAAATGGTTATGCCAGTGCTTATGTTTGCGCTCCAACCCGGGCGGGTTTATTAACAGGGCGCTATCAGCAGAGATATGGGTTTTTTACAGCGGCCGATTCGAGAGAAGGACTGCCGCTTAGTGAAATTACATTAGCAGAAATGTTACAAAAAGAAGGTTACAAAACCGGAGTTTTTGGAAAATGGCATTTGGGACTTACCAAACCTTTTCATCCCTTAAGTCGTGGTTTTGATGAATTTTATGGCTTTCTCGGGCACGGGGCGCACGACTATTTCGACCTCACTTGTAAAGAAGATGGAGATGATTTTCATCAATGCATTTACCGTAATAATGAAACAATAAACGATACCGGTTATCTGACCGATAATCTGGCCCGGGAGGCTAGTTCTTTTATTAAAAATCAATCGAAAAAAGAGGATCCTTTCTTTTTGTATCTTCCTTTTAATGCCGTACATTTTCCACTTCAGGCACCCGAAGAAGACATTAAAAAATTTAATACAGGCAATAAAGATCGTGATATAATGTTAGCAATGCTTCACCGTATGGACATTGCAATTGGAAATGTTATTGCAACATTAAAAGATGAGGGTGTTTATGAGAATACTCTAATATTCTATTTTTCTGATAATGGTGGAGCCAAAAAAGTTTCAGCAAATAATCTGCCTTTCAGAGATTATAAACAAAGTGTTTATGAAGGTGGTTTGCGGGTGCCATTTGTTATAAGTTGGCCAAAAATGTTTTCGCCAGCAACTTGTAACGAACCTGTAATTTCGTTTGATATTTTGCCAACAATTTGTGCTGCTTTAGATATTGAACTTCCAAAAGATAGAGTTTACGATGGGAAAAATATCTTCCCAGCTATTCGGGGTGAATTAAAGGAACCTTTACACCCAGAACTTTTTTGGGATGGTAACCAAAATAAATGGGCAGTTCGAATGGAAAACTGGAAATTAGTTTCTCCTAAATCAGAAGTGTTTGAACTTTATAATCTTAAAAACGACCTCGGTGAAAAAAACAATCTTGCAAAACAACATCCTGAAAAGGTTAATAAATTGAAAGAAAAATACACAAATTGGCGGAATGAAATGGCTACTCCGATGGGAGATAAGAAGTAGTAATTTATTCAGTACTAAAATTCTTTGGGTGGTTGAATATTTAAACCTATTTTTATTCAATATGTAAATTCCCGGTTTCATTTTTCAATCAAAAATATCTACAATGAAAATAAAAAAGGCAGCAACTATTTTCCTGATATTCTTGGCGATAACAGTAAATGCAAAAGATTACCGAGCTTCGCTTTTCGGAATTGAATCAAACGGAACAACGTTAAATACAACTTCCATTCAAAAGGCCATCGATTTTATTCATGAAAATGGAGGAGGGCGTTTAGTGTTTTTTGTAGGACGATATGTTACCGGTTCAATTTATCTAAAATCGAATGTTACTATTCATTTAGAGGAGGGTGCGATTTTGGTAGGTTCTCTAAATCCATTTGATTACAATAGGCATGATTACTGGACTTCACTGGTTTTTGCTTACGACCAGGAAAACATTGGAATTACAGGAAATGGCGTAATTGATGGTCGCGGTTACCAGGTTGCAAACAATGTACTTTCTATGATTCATAAAGGAATTATTAAAGACAACGATTTTAGATACGACCGCCCCAATGCCGGACTTCGACCTCATAATATTTATTTCAAGGGTTGTAAAAATGTGCATATTCAAGGAATTATTTTGAAAGATCCGGCGAGTTGGAACCAACAATACGACCAATGCAAAAATGTGCTTGTTGAGAATATTACGGTTGACAGCAAATCGTACTGGAACAACGATGGAATTGATATTGTAGATTGCGATAGTGTGATTGTTCGGAATTGCTACATCGATGCAGCCGACGATGGGATTTGCCTGAAATCGCATAGCCCTGATTTTTTATGTCAGAATGTTTTAATTTATAATAACAAGGTTCGAACCAGCGCTAATGGAATTAAATTTGGGACTGCTTCTCAGGGCGGGTTCAAAAACATCAAAATCATTAAAAACACTGTGTTCGATACGTACCGATCTGCAATTACTTTTGCAGCTGTTGACGGTGGAATTTGCGAAGATATTGTTGTTGACAGTTTGCAATCTTTAAATACAGGAAACGTATTTTTTCTTCGGATTGGCGAACGAAAACCGGGCAAAAAAGGATTAATGAATAACATCAGTATTTCGAATGTTTATGCAGAAGTTCCTGCAACAAAACCCGATGCCGGATACAATTACGAAGGACCGGTTGAAGATTTGCCACGAAATATTTCGCCAGCTTCAATTGTTGGAATGTCGGACGCCAAAATTTGTAATGTTACACTGAAAAATATTGAAATTTTTTATCCTGGCGGAGGAAATCCGAAATATGCAAAAGTGGGATTAGATGAATTGGATAAAGTACCGGAAATTCCTGCAAATTACCCCGAGTTCTCAATGTTTAAAGAATTGCCTGCCTGGGGATTTTATATCCGACACGCCAAAGGAATAACTTTTGAAAATGTAAAATTGACATGCGAAAAGGAAGATTACAGAACAGCAATTGTACTCGACAATGTTCATGGAGCCAGTTTTAAATCGCTAAAAGTTGAAGAGCCCGGCAAAAAGAAAGAGCCAGTATTTTCGCATAATTCTTCGGATGTGTCTTTGAAGTAGATATTAAAAGTACGTCATTCTGAACTCGTTTCAGAATCTGAATCGCAAAACAATTACTTGAGAGACCCTGAAACAAGTTCAGCATGACGATACAACATATTTTGGAAAGATTAAGGGCAACGTCACCCTGAACTTGTTTCAGGGTCTTTGAAATAAAATCTGTCAAGAATAACACGTTTCAGAATGACGAATAAAATAACTTATGTATTTCAATTAGTTGAAAAATGAAAAGAAGAGATTTTATAACAAAAGGAACAATCATTTCAAGCGGGACAATTTTATTTGGTCAGGCTCCTGTTACGGCAAATCCTATTTTTTCAAGAAAAACCGGAGTAAAAGCAACCGATTTATTTTCAACTTTCAAAACTCCAGAATTAAAATACCATCCATTTGTAAGGTGGTGGTGGAATGGGAATAAAATAGAAAAAGACGAATTAATTCGCGAATTGCATCTTTTAAAAGATGCCGGAATTGGTGGTGTTGAAATAAATCCCATCGAATTTCCATCGCGGATTGAAGGTGATGACCTTGGTATTAAATCGTCGCAATGGCTAAGCGATGAATGGATTGAAATGTTACAAATTACCTTTGCGGAAGCAAAAAAACTTGGAATGACCTGCGATTTAATTGTAGGTTCGGGCTGGCCTTTTGGCTCCGAAACATTGGAACGAGACGAACGTGCACAAGTGGTAATATTAAATGCCGAATCGCTGGAGGGGCCCATTTCTTACGAAACTTCACAATTCAATTTATTCGATCAGGTCGATCCCGGAGTAACAGTTCCAAATCCCAGTCGTACTTTCGAAATTCTCTCTTTAAAATTGGTTCCCGATCCGATGAACTCTTTGGAGCAGGTTGTTGATCTTTCCGAAAAGCGAAATGATGAAATCATAAAAGTTGATGTTCCTGAAGGGAAACATGTTTTTTATGCAACTATAAAAGTCGATTCTTTTGCCAGTGTAATTAATGGTGCGCCGGGAGCGGCGGGTCCAATTCTAAACCACATGGATGAAGTTGCCGTGCGAAAGTACCTTGATCGAATGTCGGATACAATTCAGAAAAAAACCGGGCCGCTTTCCAATCATTTAAGAGCCTTTTTTACCGATTCAATGGAATTGGAAGGTTGCAATTGGACTGAAGATTTTCCTGCTGAATTTACAAAACGCCGTGGTTATGATATTTTGTCTTATTTACCTTTTATATTATTTAAGGTTGGCCGGTTGGGTGGAGTAATCGATGATAAATATGGTGCTAAAAAATCGCCAGAATTGACTGAAATTTTAACCCGGGTTCGTTTTGATTTTGAATTTACAAAAGCTCAGATTTTAAATGAACGTTTTACTAAAACTTTTTTGCAGTGGTGTAAAGATCAGAATGTAAAATCGCGTTCGCAAGCTTATGGACGAGGATTTTTTCCTTTGGAAACAAGTATTGGTTACGATTTTCCGGAAGGTGAATCGTGGACTACCAACTGGCTAAAACACAAAGTTGGCGAGGAAATGCGCGACGATGACTATCGTTACGGACGTGCTTATACAATGATTAATAAATACGTTTCGTCGGCTGCGCATTTATCCGGTCAGCGTGTTGTAAGCTGCGAAGAAATGACCAATACTTACAAGGTTTTTAATACTTCATTGGAGCGATTAAAGTCGGGTTCCGACCAAAGTATTATTTCAGGAATTACTCATTCGGTTTGGCACGGATTTAATTATTCGCCTCCCGAAGCGCCTTATCCTGGCTGGATTCAATACGGATCGTATTACAACGAAAACAACAATTGGTGGCCTTATTTTAAATACCTGAACAATTACAAAGCAAGAGTTTCGGCACTTCTTCAAAATGCCGAAATGTACACTGATATTGCCATTCTTCCGGCCAATTACGATTTGTGGGGAGAAATGGGAGTGCAAACCGATCCATTTCCTGAAAAACTAAATATTCCATACACTTCTTTAATTTGGGAAGCAATTAATAAAAATGGCGGAGCAGCCGATTATACCTCGGAAATTGTAATTAGCGATTCAGAAGTGAAAAAGGGAAAACTTTGTTACGGACCTAAAGAATACAATACAATTTTTTTGGCTGAAGTTGCCAGTATCAATCCTGAAACTTTGGCAAAACTTTATGAATTTGTGGTTCAGGGTGGCCGGATTTTCTGTGTTGAAAAATATCCGGAGAAATCGCCCGGATTACAAAATTTTAAGGCGCGAGATAAAGAAGTTCAGTATTGGATTGAAAAATTAAAAACCGTCCCCAACAATTTTATCCTGATTAAAAAACCTGCGGACAACCGTTTTGTAGAGTGGTATGCCGAAGTAATGAAAAAGCACAAAATTCCAAATTATTTGGAAATTGAAAATCCGAATCGTTTTCTGATGCAAACCCGTTATCAGGCAGACGATAAAAGCGAAATATTCTTTTTTACAAACGTTCATTTAAACGAAGAGAAACACTCAAAAATTACTTTCTCAAAAGAGATTTTAAAAGGAAGAAATGTCTGGATTTGGAATCCCGAAACAGGAGAACGATTTCGAATTTATTTAACAAAAGAGGGTTCGTTTAATTTAAAATTAGGTCCGGCAGAATCTCAGATTATTGTTTTCGACCGGAATAAAAAAGGGATTGACTGGAAGCCAGTTCCAACAACCGGCTCTAAATTGTTTGAAATTAATTCTCCGTGGAAAGTTGAATTTCAGCATTGCCAAAATAAATCGGTTGAACCAACTACGCTGAATTCGCTAAAAGATTTGAAAGACATTCCTGAATACACTCATTTTTCGGGTTCTGTTTTTTATAAAACCCAAATTGAAATAGGCAAAGAAATTCCCGAATTTATTAATCTCGGAAAAGTAAATGATCTTGCAAAATTAAAAATAAACGATGTTGATGTCGGAATAAAATGGTATGGAAATAGAATCTTCAAAGTTGGGCATCTTTTAAAAGAAGGCAAAAATGTGCTTGAAATTGAAGTGGTTACTTTAATGGGGAACTACATGAAATCGCTGACTGAAAATGATAATGTTCAGTACTGGACAAATCTTAAAAATAAAAACCAACCTTTAATGCCACTTGGACTGCTTGGCCCGGTTAGTTTATATTAAAAATAAGTCTTTCAATTAAACTCTTTTAGTATTTTTGAAAGCCAACATAAAACTGGATTATGTACCGAATAGCTTTAATTGTATTCTTATTGTTTAGTGCTGGAATTCATAAGCTTGTCAGTTCTCAAACATCTGAAAAACCAAATATAATTTTAATCTATGCAGACGATTTAGGTCGCGGTTTGCTGGGCACCTACGGACAACAAATTATAAAAACGCCGAATATTGACAAATTAGCCAATAAAGGAATTCGTTTCGAAAATGCTTACGGATGTATGTTTTGTGCACCAGCCAGAGCCAGTTTGTTAACCGGGATGCACGATTGCCACAACAATGAATGGAGCATTACTCAAGCCGGAATTTACAAGAAATTAGACACGGAATTAACTTTCGAGGAGATCAAAAATAAAATTCATAATACTGCCATTCCTGCAAAGCCAGATGATATATTTTTAGGGCAGGTAGCACAAAATGCAGGGTATGTAACTGCCGAATTTGGGAAACTGGAATGGGGTTTTGCTACAACTCCCGAACGAATTAAACGTCATGGCTGGGATTATCATTTTGGTTATTACGACCATGTTCGATGCCATGGTTTCTATCCGCCTTTTTTATTCGAAAATGGTGAAATGATTGAAATCCCTGGAAATACAAGAAATGATTGTGGCAAATCAGGCGAGCCTGAAACTCTTGAAAAGTACAATGAACGTTGGAATATGGAAGGCAAAACAGTTTATTCTGAAAACATAATAATGAAGAAATTATTGGCTTTTATAGAAAATAATAATCCTAAAAAAACAAACAAGCCATTTTTAATCTATTTCCCAACACAGCTTCCACATGGGCCGGTGGCAATTCCCGAAGTACATTCCGATTTTAAAAACAATAAAAATTTAACTGAAATTGAAAAAGAGTACGCATCAATGGTAAAAATGCTGGATGATGATGTGGGTCGGATTTATTCGAAATTAGAGAAGTTGAATATTATTGATAATACCATTCTTATTTTTACTTCAGATAACGGTCACGAGATTTATTATTCTCAAGCCGGCAGAACATCAAAAAGCTGGACAAAAAGTCTTTTGGGGGAAAAGTACGACAATATTAAAACAAAATTTTACAGCGAATTAAACGGCGATATTTTTGATGGCAATAATGGAATGGCCGGTTTAAAACGTACCAATTGGGAAGGTGGCACACGTGTCCCGCTATTTTGGTATTGGGAAAATAAAATTAAACCAGGCACAATTTCACATCAAATGGTTAGCAATTATGATCTTTTAAATACCCTCGCTGAAATTGTTGGTCAGGATCAGGTGTCTGGGAAAGATGGCATTTCTTATGCAAAAACGTTGTATGGAGAACAAAGTGAGTTGCGTGATTATACCGTTTATGGATCATTTATTGGCCCGGCAATTGTTACAAAAGAGGGGTGGAAACTCCGCTATTATGCGCAAAAAAATGTATTTCAATTGTACTATTTACCAGATGATTACAAGGAAGAAAAAGATCTTTCCGAACTTCATAAAGGGAAAGTAAAAAAACTTAAAAACATTCTTTTTGAAGAGTGTGACAGAGATTGGAACAACGGAATTGGTGGACGTACCGTTCCTGTATTTTAGATATTCTATATAAATGGATTTAAAACAATTATTGAAAGATGACACGTTTCATTACAACAACTTTTTTACTGACATTGATTTCTATATCGTTTACAGTTTTTGCCCAAAATAAGGATCAAAAACCTAACTTTATTTTAATAGTTGCCGACGATCTCGGATTCGCTGATTTAAGTTTAAACGGAAGTAAACAAATTCCAACACCAAATATCGATCGACTTGCAGAGGAAGGAATAAACTTTATACAAGGTTATGTTTCAGCACCGGTTTGTAGTCCATCGCGGGCCGGATTATTAACCGGTAGAAATCAAGTACATTTTGGGCACGACAATAATATGGGTGGTAGTCAGCCCGGGTTCGATCCACAATATTTAGGTCTTCCTCATTCTGAAACCACAATCGCAAACCGATTGAAAAAACTGGGTTATTTTAACGGTTTAATTGGGAAATGGCACCTTGGCGACGAGCCACAATTTCATCCTTTAAAAAGAGGATTCGACGAATTCTGGGGATACACCGGTGGCGGGCACGATTATTTTACTTCAGAACCAAACGGGAAAGGATATAAATCGCCAATTGAATGTAACTACAAAACACCACAGCCAATAACTTACATCACCGACGATAAAGGAGATGAATGTGTCGATTTTATAAAACGCCATAAAAATGAACCCTTCTTTTTGTTTGCATCATTTAATGCGCCTCACGCACCAATGCACGCAACCGAGGCCGATTTAGAATTGTTCAATCACATTAAAAATGAAAAGCGACGCAAGTATTGTGCGATGGTTTACCGGCTTGATGTAAATATTGGAAGAATTATGGAAACAGTTGAAAAAGAGGGATTGGCGGAAAATACATTAATTGTTTTTATCAGCGACAACGGTGGCCCGGTTGATTCAAATGCTTCGATAAATGCTCCGCTAAACGGTCAAAAAGGAATTTTACTGGAAGGTGGAATTCGTGTTCCGTTTATAATGAATTGGAAAGGAAAACTAGCTTTTGGGAAAACTTATGAAAATCCAGTTATTTCGCTCGATTTTGCAGCAACATTTTTTGAACTGGCAGGGGGGGAAGTTACAGATGATGTGAAGTTTGATGGTGTTAATTTAATGCCATTTCTAACAAATATTATAAATGGAGTACCGCACAAGTCGATGAACTGGCGATTTACAATAAGCGCAGCAATTCGCGATGGTAACTGGAAACTGGTTCGTTTGCCAGAACGTTTTCCAATGTTGTACGATTTATCAAAAGACATTTCGGAGCAAAACAATGTAGCTTTCGAGAATCTGGAACGTACAAAATCAATGCTTAAAAAACTGGGGGATTGGGATGTTTCTCAACCACATCCTGTGTTTTTAGAAGGTGCTGTTTGGAAAGCGCGGCAGCTTAATTTGTATGATCGGAAATATCCGCTGGCTCAACCGGATTAACACAGAAATCGATTATTGCTCACCCTAATCCCATTAAATAAATTCTTATAGTGTTTTAGTAGCAAACCCGAAATTTTGTGACCTGATTAGAATTTACCCTGTACCCAACTGCAATTATAACATCCAGATGGTATATTAATGTTTTATATTTTTTCCTATCATCGGCAGTATGTTCCAATATGGAACTAATACCAAATTAACTTCATAATGCAATATTGAATCAATTCTTTTGCACAATCTCATCGTTAAAATATTTCCCCATAGTTAAGGCTATGCAAAAACATTTTAACCCGACGTTCAACAAAATTATTAAATTCAATTACACAGCATTAAAAAATCAAATTGGTATAACTGATTTTTCAACTAATTCGCCCGAATCAAAAATATTTTTAAATGTTTTATAATTGCAGGACGTTCTACCCCAAACAATTCACTCATTTTCTTTTGGGTCATCCTGAATGTTTCCCGTGGTAAAGAATTTCAATATTAACTTCTCCCTTTTCAGTTTGGCAAATTATTATTGATGTATTAGCCTTTTTGACAGGGTTATTTGAAATTGATATTGAAAAGCTAATGGGAAAATTATTGTCTGCTAATGAGAAAATTAAAAAACTAGTCAATTATAAAATCTTACTGCTGGCAGAGTAAATAGTGTTTTTAAGAAAACTATAAATTATTCAAGTGTTTTTTAGAAAATGTCAAGAATCCCGACAACTATCGGGACGAAATCTTGAAAATCAAGGAGTCCCGATAAAATCGGGATGACTGTTTTCAAGATGAGCATAACGCTGGTATTGGCGTTTTCTAAGAGACACTAAATACAGTTTGCAAAAGTTAAATACATTTATCAGAGATATTCATCACCAAACGAAACACCCATTTTACGGGCTTTTTTAATTAGTGACAAATCTGACTTAACCAACCTCAATTTCCCCCCTACTTCTTCTAACGGAATTGTTGTAAGCTCGTTTTGTTTAATGGCAACCATCGACCCAAAACATCCTTCGGCAATGCACTGAGCTGCAAATGCGCCGTAACGGGTTGCTAAAATCCGGTCCATGGGCGATGGGCTTCCCCCACGCTGAATATAACCTAAAACAGTTTCGCGGGTTTCAATGCCGGTATATGTTTGAATTGCCTGGGCAATATGTGAAGCTGCAGATTTGTTTTTATGGTGACTGATTCCTTCGGCAACGACAACAATCGAATAAGGTTTGTTATCTTCATATCTGGCCTCTATATTTTTACATACCGAACGGATATTGTGGGGCAATTCGGGAAGCAAAATAATATCGCCGCCACCTGCCAATCCCGAATAAAGTGCCAACCAGCCAGCGTGATGCCCCATAATTTCAATAATCATAACACGCTGGTGCGAGTTGGCGGTTGTGTGCAGACGGTCGATTGCATCGGTGGCAATTTGCACAGCCGAATCGAAACCAAAAGTTACATCGGTGCCCCAAACATCGTTGTCAATGGTCTTGGGGATCCCAATTATATTGAGACCCTCTTTTGAAAGCATGCTGGCCGTTTTCATTGTCCCGTTTCCGCCAATACAAACAACACAATCTAAGTTCAGGTTTTTATAGTTTTCAATAATTTTCTCGGGCTTGTGTTTATCAGAATTATCATCTTTTACCAGTTTGTATGGTTTCTCTCGCGAAGTGCCCAAAATTGTACCACCAAGCGTTAATATCCCCGATAACTGTGATTCTTTTAGTTCAATATAATCGTTGTTTATTAAACCTGAAAATCCGGCATTAAAACCAATAACCTGCATCCCGTATTCTACAATGGCCGTTTTCCCTACACCCCTGATTGCAGCATTTAAACCCGGACAATCGCCGCCGGCAGTTAGTATCCCTATTTTTTTAGGTTTAGCTGAAGTATCCATAATAAATTTTATTTTTCAATTTTTAATAGTAATATTTTATAATCAGTAATCTATGAGATTCACTTAATTAAAAAAAAGATGGGTTAAAAATCAGTTTATGTTTTTTCTGAAATCTCATTCAAATAATCTAAAGTTTGTTTTTGACAAACAAAAAAACCGAATTTACGAAAGAATATTTTAAAATGTTAATTTTGCAGAATCTGGAAGTACACAATTACAAATAATTTAAATGATATACATCAAATTTAGTTAAAACGATTATGCAATAATTTGGAACTTCGTTTCTCTCAATTCAATAAAAATAAAATTTTAACTATTTTAAAATTAATAATAATGAAAAAAGTATTTTCTATTCTACTGGCAGGTGTTTTTGTTTTCGGTTTATCATGTCAAAGTGGACAAAAAAAATCGGCACAGGAATCCGAAGAACAAGAAGTGGCTGTTGAAGAAGTTGTTGCAGGCCCGAATGTATTGTCGCAAACTGAAGCAGATGCCGGTTGGGTTTTGCTTTTCGATGGTGAAACTAGTGAAGGATGGCGCGGTGTAAACAGGGCTGATTTTCCAGGTGGTTGGGAGGTTGTCGATGGAACTTTGCATTGTAAAGGTTCGGGTAAAGGGGAAGCCGGCGCAGAAGATGGTGGCGATGTTTTATACGACAAAGAATTTTCGGACTTTCATTTAACAATGGAATGGAAAATTTCGGAGGGCGGAAATTCAGGGATTTTCTATTTGGGGAAAGAAGTGGAAGGATGGCCAATTTGGAAAACTGCCCCCGAAATGCAAGTGTTGGATAACGACAGGCATCCTGATGCAATTCTTGGGAAAGATGGTAACCGTAAATCAGGTTCGTTGTATGATTTGATTCCGGCAAAACCACAAAATGCAAAACTTGCTGGAGAGTGGAATACCGCTGAAGTTTTAGTTTACAGGGGAACCGTGGTTCACAAACAAAACGGGGAAACAGTTTTGGAATATCATTTATGGACCGAGGATTGGAATGCTCTTGTTGCCGGTTCAAAATTTCCGGGATTAAATTCAGATTGGGCCAAAGTTGCTGAATCAGGCCATATTGCAATCCAGGATCATGGTGACGATGTTTGGTTTCGTAATTTAAAAATAAGGGAATTGTAAAATTTATTTTTTTGAACTAATATAATTGCCCGGTTACTTTTGGTTTCCGGGTTTTTTATGCAATGAACCGCTTAAATTGCTTCTATCTTTAAATTCTAAGGAATTGTAAAATCCAAATTGAGAGGCATAATACCATTTAAATATTAAAATGCGCCTTATAAGCATTCAAGTAAAATTCATTATGGGTAATGGATTTTACCAATTCTTCAGAGAGTTTTGTTTTGATAAAATCATGTAGCCACTGCTTAACATTATCGAGAGTTTCAAATACATTATTTTTATAATACTGTTTGATATAATGCCATATTTTTTCAGATGGGTTCAATTCTGGAGTATAAGGAGGTATTCTTATTAATTCAATATTCTCTGGGATGTCATATTGTTTCAATGAATGGAACCCAGCATTATCAATGAGTATAAGTTTTAGTTCCATTGGTTTGTATTTAGAAAATTCTTTGAGATAGGAATAGAATATCTCACTGGTAGTACCCTCTATTTCATATACAAAAGAGTCTCCATTTATTGGAGAAAAGCTTCCATATAAATAGGTATTTTTAAAGGCGTGTTGATATTTCACAATAGGCTTAACACCTCTGGCTGTGAGACATCGGCCAATATGGGTCATTAACCCAAATCGACTTTCGTCCTGGAAGTATAAATTGATACTGGTAAAGTTATTTTTATTAAGACTTATTCTAATGTCTCTTAGCGTATTAGGTAGTTTTTTTAAAGGCTTCAATAGCCTGTTGGTCCTTTTTGTAATGAGATTTACGGGGAGATTTTAATTTAGTGTGAAAATGGCGTATTAAATAGGTTCTTAATGTGTTATATTTTATGTCAATACCATGGTGCGTATTCACCCACAATACGCCATCCCAATAACCCAATAATGGATTATTGGAATCATTCAATTTAGCAGATAGGCTTTCATGCAGTTGGGCATTGATAACACTTCTTCGTTTTCCTCCGCTCTTCAAAACTATTAAAGAATCAAAACCTTCTTCTTTATATTGTTTAAGCCATCTTTTTACAGTAGCATAATCCACTCCAATGTGCTTAGATAATTCTAACTGACTGGGTAAACTTTTCTCTTTCATGTAAATTAGGCATTTAATACGAGCCCGAATACGGTGATTCTTCTCTTTTCGATACGAGTTTTGAAGAAATTCAAGATCCTCTTTAATATTGATTTTTGATTGCCTTGCCATGAATTAAAGATACAAATAAATAGGCGCACTATGAAATGTAATTGGTATAAAACCCTTCGACTACGACCAGGGTGATGGTCTGCCTGAGAGTTATCGAAGACTAAAATCCATATATACGCATGATTTGAGTTTTTGATATTTGTGCTTCAGTTTACAAATTTTTGAATTTAGGGATCAATACTAAATAGTGGAAAAGATCAAATTATCATTTTCCAATTCTCCTCGAAATTAAGGGGATTTTCTACTCCGGGAAATATCCTGAACCGTTTAATATTTCCTGATAATCGCTGTTTTGCATTAATTCGGGTAAAGTCGTTTCCGGATGTTTTTTCATGTATTCGCGAACTATTTGCCAGCCAATCCAAACGGCAGTCCGGGCAGGCGATTCCAGCGGGAATCCATTGGTGTAAGGGCCATCGTTTGTATAACGGATTATATCCATTCTTTTGCTCGAATACAACATTTTATTTTCCACAAGGCTGATCCACATTTGAGCTTCGTTTGTTGTACACCATTTTAGTTGTTTGGCAGTGTATCCGATTTTCAGGGAGTCGGGCGTTTCGGGCAAAAGCGCATCAACGAAATACATTAATTTCCCTTGATGAATCATATTTCCGAGTAAATTTGTGGCCTTGTTTGTTCCTTCAAATTCAGTAACACCCCATGCGTAAGCAACATCGGAAACAAGTTTTTCTTTATACATGTTCATAATTTTGTATTGAGGTGTTGTACTTAAATTCTGATAGAAGCTGCAATTTCTGCCAAGGTATTTATCGAGGCTGATTCCAATAATATTTTCGGCAGTAACCACCGATTGGTTAAAGCCGGAAACATAAGCGAAAATGGTTGGCAATTTTTTTTCCGGGAAATGATACTGGAAATATTTAAACGATTTGTTGAGTTGTTGGGCAGTTTTTTCGAAATCGGAAAACTCATCTTCTACCATCGACAATGCATTCGTTATCATTGTGTCAGAACGAAATTGGCTTATTAAATCTAAAAATTGTTCATCGTCGATGCCGCCAATTCGAATAACTTTATAAGTAAACAGATCGAAAAACCCGGAGTGTTTTTCACGTAAGTTTAAAAGTTCCTGTAACAGGTTTTGTTGTGGGAGCGAAAAAAGTTCATTGTCGAACCTGACAATTTCAATATCATTTTCAATTTCCGAAATATCAACTTTTAATGGGTTTGTGTTGCAGGCAAACAAAAACGGCAGCAGGACAGAAATAAAAATTAAACGTAAAATAGACTTCATTTTATAAGATTTTTAATCATCAATACGTTTCAGTTCATTAATTATTGCGAAATTGGACTAAAAATAGGAGATTTGCAATCGGTAAAATATAGTTTAATTTTTTCGGTTTATTATTTTTAAACCTTAAACTTTAAATCTGATTTTTAAATTTTAAACACTTTTTATGAAAGTTGCTTTTGCCCAGTTAAATTATACTATTGGCGATTTTGAAGGGAACTCGGATAAAATTGTCAGTACCATTGAAAAAGCAAAAAACAATGGAGCCGATTTGGTAATCTTCTCTGAACTTTCGGTAACCGGATATTATCCACACGATTTGCTCGAAAAAAAAGAATTTATACAAAAAGCCGAAGAAACGGTTTTGAAAATAGCGGGTATTTGTAACGGGATTGCTGCTATTGTTGGAGCCCCTCGAATAAACGAAAGCGAGCACGGTAAAAAATTATACAACTCTGCTTTTTTTCTTTCTGAAGGGAAAATACAAAGTATCCATAATAAAACGTTATTACCGACCTACGATATTTTTGATGAATACCGCCATTTTGAACCCAATAACGAATTTTGTATAGTTAAACACAAAGGTGAAAATATTGCGATAACAATTTGCGAAGATTTGTGGGACGAGCAACCCTCGGCCAGCGAATTTGGTAAAGATAAATTGTATCAAATTTCGCCAATGGAAGAATTGATTAAATTCAATCCAGATTTTGTGGTGAATATTTCAGCTTCCCCATTTTCGTACAATCAGGAAGATTGGCGTAAAAATGTGCTGATATCGAAAGCTAAAAAATATAAAGTCCCAGTTTTATATATTAACCAGGTTGGTGCACAAACCGAATTGATCTTCGACGGTGGCTCGGTATTTATTAGCAAAACGGGCGAAATTTTAAAAGAGTTAAAATATTTTTATGAAGATTTTTTGATTGTTGACACAAAATATATTGGCGGGAAACAAGTTCAAAACCCCAGCGGAACAATCGAAAAAATTCATGATGCTCTGGTTATGGGAATTCGCGATTATTTTTGGAAAATGAATTTTAAACAAGCTACGCTGGGACTTTCGGGAGGTATTGATTCGGCAGTAACTTTGGTGCTCGCAGTTCGCGCCCTTGGAGCAGAAAATGTGAGGGTGTTGTTAATGCCTTCTAAATATTCCTCAGGCCACAGTTTGGAAGATGCCCGGCAATTGGCTGAAAACCTGAATGTAAGGTACGATGTTGTAAATATACAAAATGCTGTCGATAAATTTGAAAATGAACTAGCACCTCTTTTTAAAGGTACTTCTTTTGGTGTAACCGAAGAAAATATCCAGGCCCGGGTTCGTGGAATCTTTGTGATGGCAATTTCCAACAAATTTGGCCACATTCTGTTAAATACAACCAATAAAAGTGAAAGTGCCGTGGGGTATGGAACTTTGTACGGAGACATGAACGGTGGCCTGGCAGTAATTGGCGATGTTTATAAAATGGATGTTTTTAAACTCTCTCGATTTATGAATAAAGACGGTGAAATAATACCGGAAAATTCCATCGTTAAACCTCCTTCTGCGGAACTTCGCCCTGATCAGAAAGACACTGACTCGTTGCCAGAGTACGAAGATTTAGATCAGATTTTATTTAATTATCTTGAACTAAATAAATCGCCGCAGGAGATTGTTGAAATTGGCTTCAACGAAAATGTTGTAACCCGCGTAATTAGGATGGTTAATATGAATGAGTATAAACGCTTTCAGGCAGCTCCTATTTTAAGAATAAGTTCAAAAGCTTTTGGTTTTGGCCGTAAAATGCCTTTGGTGGCTAAATACTAACAATAAGTACATATTTGTATTTTGAACAATATCATATATTTTACGAATTTCAGGCTCCCGATGGTGAAATAAGTGTTAAAAATGAATTCTATATTCACAAAATTTTTAACTTTGATGCTGTAAAACATACTAAGATTACGATATGTTACATTCAGAATTAGGTGTTAAAGATGTTACTGATAATCCAAAATCTATATTTTATCTTTTAGATCAAGATGAAAAAGATGAATTACAGCATCATATTTCTATTTCACATTATAAAAAAAATGAGTTTGTTTTTAAAGAAGGAGACAATCCTTCGGGGTTTTTAATATTAGTGGATGGAAAAGTAAAAATTTTTAAAGAGGGGGTTGGTGGTCGCGAACAAATTGTTCGAATGGCAAAACCGTTGGGAATGATTGGTTTCCGGGCCCTTTTTAGCGACGAAAACCACATTTCAACAGCAGTTACTCTTGAAGAATCGTTGATTTGTACCGTCAGCCCGGATTTTATTTTTAACCGGGCTTTAAAAAACAGCGATTTTTCAGTTGTAATAGTTCGTAAACTCGCAAAGGAATTGGGTTTCTCAAATTGCAGGACCGTAACTTTAACCCAAAAACATATTAGGGGAAGGTTGGCAGAATCGATAATTTTGCTAAAAGAAAAGTATGGGTACGAACACGACGGGACAACTCTAAAGGTTTATCTTTCGCGGGAAGATATTGCAAACCTTTCGAATATGACAACTTCGAATGCAATCCGGACTTTATCAACTTTTGCCAGCGAAAAAGTAATAGCCATCGACGGGCGAAAAATTAAAATCCTCGATGTAAATCGATTGGATAGGATTAGTAAATTAGGGTAGCTTATTTTAATCCTTGTACAATATAAAAACAAAAAGTGTAGTTGTTAGCAATTCAGATTTCAACCACTCCAAATTACTCGTGAAGAAAAATACGTTTCACCCGCTGCGAAATACCACTTAGTATTTCGTAAGGGATAGTCCCGGCTTTTTCTGCCACTTCTGAAACAGAAATATTCGGACCAAAAAATTCCACAACATCTCCTGGTTTTACACTCAATCCGCTTACATCGAGCATTAACATGTCCATACAAATATTTCCAATAATCGCTACTCTTTTCCCTTTTACAGATGCGGACCCGTTTTTATTTCCCAATTTTCGGTTCAGGCCGTCGGCATAACCAAGAGGTACAATTGCAATTTCACTTTCGTGCGTTATTTTACCTTTTCTGTTGTAGCCAATAGTTTCGTCGGCTTGCACATTTTTTATCTGCGAAACTGTGCTTTTTAGTGTCCCAATATTTTTTAGGGCTAATCCGGTTTGAGAAATTCCATACAAACCAATTCCAAGCCGTACCATTTCATACTGATATTCAGGGAAACGTTCAATACCTGCCGAATTTAAAATATGCCGATTGATTTTATACGGAAAAGCAATTGAAATTATTTTGAATAGTTTCTCAAAATTGTCGATTTGTTTTTTTGTGAAATTATCTAATCCGGGTTCATCGCTTGCAGCAAGATGCGAAAATGCAGAAACGACTTTTAGCGACTTTGATGATAAAATCAAGGAAATTACTTCGTTAATTTCATCTTCAGATTTTAACCCAAGCCGGTTCATTCCCGTATCTAATTTTAAGTGGATTGGAAAATCCTGCAACCCGTTTTTCGAAGCCGTTTTCAAAAAGTAATCTAAAAGTTCAATACTGTAAATGTTTGGTTCAAGCTGGTAGTCGATAATATTTTGGAAACTGTGTAATTCCGGGTTCATAACAATTATTGGCGTTTGAATCCCTGCGTTTCGAAGTCCTACACCTTCGTCTGCCACCGCAACCGCTAAATAATCAACTTGTTGAAATTGTAAAAGTTTTGCAATTTCAACATCGCCGCTTCCATAGGAAAAAGCTTTCACCATAACCATAATTTTGGTTTCAGGTTTTAGTAAAAAACGGAAAGCATTTAAATTGTGGACCATCGCATCCAGGTTAATTTCCAAAACCGTTTGATGCGCTTTTTGTTGCAATAGCATCGAAATTTTTTCGAAGGTAAATTGCCTGGCCCCCTTTATTAAAATTACAGCCTTATTGAAATCGTTGCGTTTGAATTGATTATTAAATTCGTTGATTGAATTGAAAAATTTTTTCTTTACTGAAAACAGTTTGTAATGATTGGAAATTATGGGTCCGATACCGATTATTTCATTTATCTTCCATTCGTGCAAAAGTTCGTTTACCCTTTTGTACAGTTGATTTTGGGGAATTCCGGTTTGTTGGATATCGGATAAAATTACCAGTTTGTGCAAATGTCCTTTCGATGCTTGTTGATGTAGCACCGACAAAGCTATTGTAAGCGAGTGTAAGTCGGAATTATAGTAATCGTTAATTAACAGGGAATTGTTAATTCCCTGTTTTATTTCCAGGCGCATGGCCACCGCCTCCAGATTTTTAAAATGGGGGAGGATTGGTTTTGGGTTCTTTAGTAAAACGAATGCTGCTACAAAACAGTGACATGCATTTTCAATGGCCGAATTATCAGAAAAAGGAATAGTAAAACTGTATTTTTTATTTTTTGCAAGGGCATTAATTTCAGTAAAATCGTTTTGTTTATTTAAAGAAAATGAAATTGTAGCATTGTTATAATTTAAAGTCCAGCCTATATTTTCGACAAGATTGTTTTTACAAAAGTTTTCAATTTCAGTTTTCACCTTTTTATTATCTACACAATAAATTAGTTTTTTTGCTTTTTCAAAAAGAATAAGTTTTTCATTAATTTTTTGTTTATAAGTTTCAAAGTTTTCCTGGTGTGCATCGCCGATATTTGTAAGAATCCCTATTTCCGGTCTGATTATTTTTTCGAGGTTTGCCATTTCACCAGGTTTTGAAATCCCGGCTTCAAAAATCCCCAGGTTGTAGATATTATTCATCAGCAAAACCGAAAGGGGAACTCCAACTTGCGAATTATAACTTTTGGGGCTGCGGACAATTTTAAATTCACCCGACAATAAATCGTGCAGCCACTCTTTTATAATTGTTTTTCCGTTGCTGCCGGTAATTCCAATAACAGGGATTTTAAACGCTTGCCGGTTAAAAGCTGCAAGTTCCTGAAGTGCCAATGTTGTATTTTGGACTAAAAGAAAAGTAGCATCGTTACAAATTATTGACGAATCGGAAACTACAAATGTTTTAAATCCTTTTTTAATTAAGTCAGAAATGTAGTTGTGACCATTGTTGCGAGGACCGATGAGAGCAAAAAAAATCGAATTTTCGCCCTTAAAAAAAGAGCGGCTGTCGGTAATAATTTGTAAAATAGTATGATCTAGAAAACCTGATGGGGTAAACAATTCCCCTTTAATAATTTGTGCGATTTTTGAAACTGTAAAATCAATCATTTTTTTTGTTTGCACCCGGGTAACAACCACGGCAGAGTGGTTCGTAAATATCTTTTTCACCCAGCAAAACAACCTGCTCTTTTTCCGACAAGCGATGCGAAAATTGGGCAATACAACCACATCTCACACAAATAGCGTGTACTTTAGTAACATCGTCGGCAACTGCCATTAATCCCGGGATTGGACCAAACGGAACGCCTTTAAAATCCATGTCCAACCCGGCAACAATCACCCTGATACCCATATTCGCCAGTTTAACAACCACTTCAATTAAACCTTTATCAAAAAACTGGGCTTCGTCAATTCCAATCACATCGGCATCGCCTGAAAGAAGGAGGATGTTTGCAGAATTTTCGACTGGGGTAGAACGGATAGAATTTTCGTCGTGCGATACCACTTCATCTTCTGAATACCGAACATCAATAGCAGGTTTATAAATATCAACTTTTTGTTTGGCAATTTTTGCCCGTTTTAACCTACGGATTAATTCTTCTGTTTTTCCCGAAAACATCGATCCAGCCACCACTTCAATGGTGCCAACTTTTTTCTTGTGGTTTAAATCCCTTTCAATAAACATTTAACGTTAGATGAATTAGAAATTAGTACTTTTACAAAATTAAAATTTTAAATTATAGCCCTACATAGAATGGAAAATAAAAAACTCTTAAAAATTTTGGTTAACGATTTGAGTGAATTGGAAGAGTTGGTAGATGAAAAAGGAGCAACTGGTTTTGATACATTTGAAATGGAGTTTGTACGGGCCCGGGTAAAAGGGGCCAAAAGGCTTTTGCAAATATTGTATAATAACGAAAATCCGGTTGAAAAAGAGCTTAAAAAGAAACCTGTCTTGGTGGTTGAAAAAGAGATTGAGGTTGAAAAGATGGAAGAAAATTTGGAGGTCAGAGAAGAGATAAAAGAAGAGCCGCCAAAAGAAGAAATTAAGGAAGAAAAGATTGTAGAAGATGTTCAAAAGAAAATTCAGGTTGTAGAAACCGAAATAGTAAAAAAGGACGAACCTTCTCCTGTTGAAAATAAAAATGAAGTTCAGTTGGAGGAAGAAGCAATTTCTGAGTCAAGCCCGCGATTGGGAGATAGTTTTTTAAAAGAAAAATCGCTTAATGATTTACTTTATGATCAGAATAACCTGGAGTTTAAACTATCGAACCGGCCGGTAAGCAGTATTAAATCTGCCATTGGAATAAACGACCGTTTTCAATATATCCGTGAACTTTTTGATGGGAATGGGGATAAATTTGCCGAAACAGTTGCTACTATCGATGAGATGAAAAATATTAATGAAGCGGTGGAATATTTACGGCAAAGTTTCAAATGGAAAAAAAACGATACCAGTTTGAAATTTGTTGGTTTGGTAAAACGCAGATTTTCGAATGACTAAACAGGGAAAGTTGATATTAGTGCCAACGCCAATTGGAAATCTCGAAGATATTACTTTGCGGGCTCTTACTGTTTTAAAAGAAGCCGATTTAATTCTTGCCGAAGACACCCGTGTTTCTTCAAAATTACTAAATCATTTTTCCATCGAAAAAAAGATGTTTCCCCACCATAAATTTAACGAACACAAAACCATCAACACTATTATTTCTAAATTACAACAAGGAAACTTATTGGCTTTAATTTCTGATGCCGGGACTCCCGGTATTTCCGATCCGGGATTTTTGTTGGTACGGGCTTGTGTCGAAAATGAGATTGAAGTAGAATGCCTGCCTGGCCCTTCGGCACTGATTCCTGCATTGGCAGTTTCGGGGTTGCCAACCGAGCGGTTTGTTTTCGAAGGTTTTTTACCTCAGAAAAAAGGCCGGCAAACCAGATTGTCTCAGCTTGCTCAGGAATCGAGGACCATGGTTTTTTATGAATCACCTTTTCGTCTCGTAAAAAGCTTAACACAGTTTGCCGAATTTTATGGGATTGAACGCCGTGCTTGTGTTTGCCGCGAACTCAGCAAAATGTTCGAAGAAATAAAAAGGGGCACGCTTCACGAACTTCAGAAATATTATACAGAAAATCCTCCCAAAGGGGAAATAGTGATTGTTGTAGAAGGGGTTTCAAAAAAAGGCAAGTAAAAAATAAATTTTGAATTCTTTCTTATTCAAATGAAGAAAAAATACAAACACATATTTTTCGATTTAGACAATACTTTGTGGGATTTTAAAATCAACTCTTTTTTTGCTTTGGAAAAAACCTATTTGAATTTTATAGGTGAAAATAAAAATGTTTTATTTGAAGATTTTAACAATGTATATAATTTCCATAATACCAAGCTTTGGAAAGGTTATCGAGAGAAAACTATTAGTAAAAAAGAATTAGTTAAAAAAAGGTTTCAAAATACATTTGACGAGTTGAAATTGGGAGGATTTGATCCTGTATCTTTTAATAGTTTTTATTTGGATGAAATGTCAAAACAAACTCATTTGATAACTGGATCACTGGATTTGTTGAATTACCTGAAATCGAAAAAATATGTAATGTCAATTATTACAAACGGGTTCAGGGAGGTTCAGTATAAAAAACTGGAAAATTCAGGATTAAAGCCATATTTTCAAAAAATGTTTATTTCAGAAGTTGTCAAAACCCCAAAACCGGGGGTCGAAATTTTTGAACACGCCATTAAATCTGTCAATGCAAAAAAATCAGAGAGTTTAATGATTGGCGACGACTGGGAAGTTGATGTAATTGGAGCTGCAGGTTTTGGTATCGATTCGGTTTTCTTCACTCCTGAACCCTACGAATCTGAAAATATTCCAATCATTAAAATAAAATATAAAACTTTGATTTATACAATTCACAGCCTGATACAACTGAAAGATCTTTTATAAATTGAAAATATCCCAATTTACAGATCAGAATCTGGTATTTTAAATTCCTTACAAAAATAAAGTCACTGTTTACTTTTACTTTTCAATTCTTTTTACAACATTTGTGACTGTTAATTTTTTTAACAACTAAAATTTGGGTTAAAAATACTTAAACGTGGTTAAACCATTTGAAAAAGCTAAAAAAGAATTTGGGGAAATTCTTGGCAGATTTGAATTTAATCACTAAATATTTATGCTGTTTAATTTTTAATTTAAAACTATTTCTATGAAAAAAATTGCATTTTTTTTATCGATTCTCCTTTTTATGGGGACATTGGTTACCAATGCTCAAACAAAGGACATAACCGGAACGGTTAGTTCTGCGCAAGATGGTATGCCAATCCCCGGAGCATCGATAGTTGTTAAAGGTACAACATTGGGTACCATTACTAACATCGACGGTGTTTATAATTTGCAGGTGCCTGATGATGCTGAATCGTTAATTTTCTCTTTCATCGGTATGAAAACCATGGAAGTTAATATTAGTGGACAGTCTTCAGTTAATGCTGAACTTTTAGAAGATGTTTTTGGTATTGATGAGGTTGTAGTTACTGGTGTTGCAGGAGCAACTGAGAAAAAGAAACTATCCGTTTCTGTGGCTTCGGTATCATCCGAAGAACTTGAAAAAGTACCTGCCGGTTCTGCTGCAAGTGCTTTGCAAGGTAAAGTTGCAGGTGTTCAGGTAACCAGTTTAGGTCGTCCGGGTGCAGGTGCTACAATTCTTTTACGTGGTGCTGCTAACTTTTATGGCTCGCAAGCTCCATTGGTAATTATGGATGGTGTTTTTATTGCAGGTGGTTTAGCCGATATTAATGTTGACGACATTGCTTCCTTCGAAATTGTAAAAGGTGCATCGGCATCTTCTTTATATGGTTCGCGTGCAGGTAATGGAGTTATTGTTATTACTTCAAAAAGAGGTAAAGTTGGTGAAACAGAAGTAACTGTGAGGTCTGAAGTAGGTTGGTCGCAAATTGCCAGCTTTATGGATGTTAATATGTCTCATGCTTATGAATTAGCTGCTGATTGGGAAAGCTATAAAGGAAAATACACGAAGTACGATGGTGTAGAGTATGGCCCTAATTATGCAAGTGTTTATGCTGCATCTGGCGATAATGCTGTTGTAGGTACACGTGTTTTGTCTGAAGATGGTTATGCAGATAATCCTTATGGATTATATAATGACTTTCAGGATGAATTCTTTAAAAAGGGACTAAATACAACTCAATATGTTTCAATATCAGGTGGAAACGAGAAATTCAAAACTTTCTTCGCTTCTGAATATAACAAAGTTGATGGTGTATTTGAAGAGATTGATGGTTATGTTAGAAATACCATTCGTTTTAACGTTGATTATTACATTAACGATTGGTTAAAGTTCTCGGCAAGTAATGCTTTTGTTAAAATAGTTGACAACAGTACAACTGGTGATTTCAGAACAATTACTAGGATTGCTCCTGATTCAAATATATTATATCCAAACCCCGACGGACAGCCTTATTATTTAAAGCCAGATCCATGGGAAAATGAAATTGAGAGTCCGTTGTACAATGCATATGCACTTGATGCAAAAAGCAAACAACAACGTTTTATGGGAGGTTATAAGATGAATGTAAAATTTACTGACTTCTTAAATCTTGATGCAGAATATTCTTTTGAAAGTAATACTAGTCGTCATACAAATAACCGCAAGTATGAAACCTATGTACAGTCGGGTGATGCCATTGGTTTTGGGTATAGTAAAGGTGGCCTTTCGAAAAGTAGTTCTTTAAATATGGTACAAAAAGCACAAGCTACTTTAAATTTTGTGAAGCAGTTTGGCGAATTGGATGTTAAAGCTAAATTAAGTGGATTGGCAGAAGACAGACATTATGAGTATTTCTCAGCTGCCGGTAATGATTACTTATATTCTGGAATTCCTTCATTAGATAACTTTAATAAAGATAACATTTCTGCCAATTCTAATCAAACGGCAGAAAGGGCACAAAACCTCTTCGCAATTGCAAGTATGGTTTACAAAGACAGGTATATTTTTGATGGATTGTACAGAAAAGATGGTTCTTCACTTTTTGGTGAAAACGAAAGATGGAACGACTATTACAGGGTTTCTGCTGCTTATCGTATCACTCAAGACATTGAAATCCCTGGTGTTCAGGAATTGAAATTGAATGTGGCAAGAGGTACCGCAGGTCAGCGTCCTGGTTTTACATGGCAATACGAGATGACATCTCTTGGCAGAGGTAATTTATCTTCAGACCGTATAAAAGGTAATCCAGATTTATTACCATCGAGAACTACTGAAAACGAAATTGGATTAACTGCTCAATTCCTGGAAAGATTTAGTTTAGATTTTGCATATTCAGAGCAGCAGTCAACAGATCAGTTTATGATTATCAACTTGTTCTCGCCAGCTAATGCAGGTAAAAACAGACAGTGGCAGAATGTTGGAAACTTAGAAACAAATACCATAGAATTTTCTTTGAAAGGGCAACTTATTCAACAAAAAGATTGGAACTGGGACATGGCTGTGAACTTTACTAAAACTGGTTCAGAGATTACAGAATTAAATGTTGCAACACAACATGTTGGACCTGATGCTTTATTCTTGTTGGAAGAAGGTACAGAGTTTGGTTCTATGTACGGATATAAATTTGTTGCCGATTTAGCTACAATGGGAAAACAATTACCCGACGGAGCAAGTATTGCTGATTACAGTATAAATAGCGATGGTGTTGTTGTTGAAACAGCTGCAATTGGTACAGTTGACGAAAAAGCATTTGTAGAAGTTGATGAAGACGGTGTAGTTATCGAACAACAAATTGGTAATCAGAATGCTAATTTCTTTATGGGAATTGTTTCTAATCTTAATTATAAAAATTTCGATTTTTATATGTTATGGGATTATAAAAACGGTGGAGATGTTTACAATAGAAATGTTCAGTGGAATACCATTGCTAACAGAAGTGCTATTGTTGACCAGGCTGGTAAAGCTGAAGCTGATAAGAAAACAGTTAACTATTACGCATCACTATACAACGTGAATGAAAATATGGACTTTTGGGTTGAAGATGGAAGTTATATGAAACTTAGAGAAGTTTCTCTTTCATACACAATCAGAGAGAAGCAACTCACTAATTTTGCCAGTGGTTTCTTTAAAGAATTTAAGTTGAGTGCCATTGGTAGAAATTTGTTTGGATTTGATAATTATACAGGTTGGGATCCGGAAGTAGCAAGTTATGATGGGGGTACTCAGCAATACTTCAGTGTTGACTATGGTGTATATCCAAATCAATCTTCTTATTCATTTTCTGTGCAGCTTAAATTTTAATATTAAAAAGGAGTAAAAAATGAAATATATTAGAGAATTTTTGACAATTACTTTACTACTTTTTTTGGTAGTTTCTTGTGATGACTTTTCATTGGATTTGAAAGTGGAAAACTTTGAACATCCCAATGACGATATTTTAACTTCAGATCCGGTGGCACTTACTGCTACTGCAGGTTCTATATTGAACAACTGGTTCATGGGAATACACAGTTATAATGGCCCGGCTGCTGCTATGGCAACCATGGCCGATGTTTCTTCATGTTCATGGGGTAACTTTGGGATGAAAGATTTATCAAGCGAGCCAAGGGTTGCATTCAATAATAAAAGTTCTTATGGTAACAACGTAACAAACTCATATTTTAATGCCTTGTACTCTGTACTTTCAGATGCCAATACAATTGTAGCAGCTGCTGAAAAAGGAACTGAGTTCGAAAATCCTGACTTAGTAAAACTAATGGGTAAAATGGGACAGGCATTTTCGGTAGGTTATCTTGCTTTGGTATTCGATAGAGTTTGGCTATCAGACGAAAATGGTGTTGTTGGTGAAGGTGCTGTAGATTACAAAGAGGCAATGGTATTTGCACTTCAAAAATTAGATGATGCAATCGCTTTAGCAAGTTCTGCAGGAGTAAGTATTCCAGATACCTGGTTACCGGGTGGTATGGGAGAAAATAGCACATTGGTGCCTTTTTTGAATAGTATGGGAGCTCGCTTTGCTGTTGGAAATGTACGTAATACGGCGCAAAAAGGTCAAATTAATTGGGACAAAGTATTAGCATATTCTAACGCCGGTCTTACAGTAGATTTCGAAATTTTTATGGATGATGTAAACTGGTACGACCTTATTCCTAAAACCTATTTAATTTATCCGGGTTGGGGAAGAACTGACATGAGAATTATTAATCTGATGGATCCGAATACTACGGCTTATTGGACTGATGAAACAGTTATTCCTGAATCAACTTCGGCTGATGCAAGATTAGCTTCTGATTATGGTTATCTATCTAGTAATAATTTCCGTCCTGACAGGGGAACCTATCATTTCAGTACTTATCGCTATGCAAGGTATGATGATTATATTACTGATTGGGTAATGAATGTTGTTGAGTTCTCTGCCTCTGAAAACGATATGTACAAAGCTGAAGCATTACTTAATAAAGGTGATGCCGCTGGTGCTGCTGCAGTTGTTAATGCAGGTACAAGAGTCATTCGTGGTGGTTTAGATCCGGTAGCTGCTGATGCTGCTGCAGTTCAAGCTGCTATTCATTACGAAAGAGTGGTTGAATTTTCTTATACCGGAATTGGACTTGGATTCTTTGAAATGAGAAAAGAGAATCTTTTGCAAGCAGGAACAATGCTGCATTTCCCAATTCCTGGAAAAGCGCTAGAAGCTATTCCTGAAGATTATTACACTTTTGGCGGAAATCAAGGTGTTGCAGGCGAAGATTATTCAACCGGAGGTTGGAGATAATACAATTTCCCCGTCAATCTATAAATGGATTGGCAGGTTTAAAATAAAAAATCAGGAGAAGCTAGCTTCTCCGGGTTTTTTATTTTATATGTTAATTGTAAAAATCTTACACCTAAAATTATTGGTTTGTGTAATGGACTTCAATTTAATCGATTATAATTTTATTTGACGATAGGTATTTTGCAAAGAAATTTGTCTGTTCATTGTGTTTTGTTGAGCAGTTTAAATGTGCTAAAGTACTAAGTATAATTGTAGTCCGATTGCTTCTTGTCACATTTTAAAAGTATAATTCTGCAATGAAATTGTTAATTAATGCTTATTTTGGTTTTGTCTATTATACCAATTGTACTTTGAAATGCCGCATGGCAATTTCGAAGTTTATAATGGTTAATGCCGATACTACAACAAAGGAGTATGCTGAGTAAAACGAAAGTATGCGACATTTGATTGTTAAATCGG
>Ga0233447_1000909_pt1 | contig 28147 bp, 30 predicted proteins | sample SI_124_October20_3_FD_183014 | JGI IMG/M metagenome (GOLD analysis project Ga0233447, IMG submission 183014) | Seawater microbial communities from Saanich Inlet, British Columbia, Canada - SI_124_October2016_135_MG | ecosystem: Environmental > Aquatic > Marine > Inlet | place: Canada: British...
TCATGGTGAAATTGATGCTATTGTAGTTGGTACTGACCGCGTGGCTGGTAATGGCGATGTAGCTAATAAGATTGGCACTTACATGGTAGCAGTTTTGGCTAAAAGGCATAACATTCCATTTTATGTAGCCTGTCCTCTATCAACTATTGATCGCTCTATTGCCAGTGGTAAGGATATTCCCATTGAAGAGCGTCCAATTGAAGAGGTAACTGGTTATAGAGATTGTCAATGGGCAGCGAAAGGTGTTAAAGTTCGCAATCCTGCTTTTGATGTAACTCCTGTTGAGTTAGTAACAGGCCTTATTACTGAAAAAGGTGTAGTTTTGAACCCAAATAAGGATAAAATAGAAAAATTATTTATACAGGAGTAGTACAAGCTTCAATAAAGTTAAATCTAACCACGCCTTATTAATCTCAATTGTGACCCTGGTTATTAAAAAAAATCCAATTCTATTAGGGTTTAGCAGTAAGATTTATGAAAACAAGATAAGGCAAAATAATAGATAGTTTAATGGTGTATGTAATTAAGGAATTTACGAGTTATTAAATATGGGAAATAATGAAATAATATTAATAACTGGTGGAGCAGGCTTTATAGGCTCATCAATTGTTCGTCATATTATTAATAACACTAATCATAGTGTTATTAATGTTGATAAACTTACCTATGCAGGCAATTTAGAATCTTTAGTCTCTATTGAAAATGATCCAAGATATACATTCGAACAAGTAGACATTTGTGATGCGAATGAGATCAAACGTGTATTTAATGAACATCAACCAGACATTGTTATGCATCTGGCTGCTGAATCACATGTAGATAGATCGATTGATGGTCCTGGTGAATTCATTCAAACTAATATTGTTGGTACTTACGTACTATTGGAAGAGGCTAGAGATTATTGGTCTAATCTAGATAGTGACAAGAGAAATAGCTTTAGATTCCACCATGTATCTACTGATGAAGTCTATGGTGATTTAGAAGGCACGGATGATCTATTTACTGAAGATACTCCTTATGCGCCTAGCTCGCCTTATTCTGCTGCCAAAGCAAGTTCAGATCATTTAGTGCGTGCATGGCAACGCACTTTTAAATTTCCAACACTGATTACCAATTGTTCTAATAATTATGGCCCTTATCAGTTCCCTGAAAAGCTTATTCCATTGATTATTCTCAATGCGTTAGAGGGCAAGGAGCTGCCAATCTATGGCAATGGTAAACAAATACGTGACTGGCTATATGTTGATGACCACGCAAGAGCACTACTCCATGTAGCGCTAACTGGCAAGATTAGTGAAACATACAATATTGGTGGACATAATGAATTACAAAATATTGATGTTGTGAAAACTGTATGTAGTATCTTAGACGAATTAGTACCAAGCAACCTTAATGGCATTGATAAATATGAACAGCTTATCACCTATGTAGGTGATAGAGCAGGACATGACGTTAGATATGCTATCGATGCCACTAAGATAGCAGATGAGCTAAACTGGACACCAGATGAGACATTTACAACAGGTATTAAGAAAACTATCCAGTGGTATTTGAATAATAAAACCTGGTGCAGACATGTGCAAGATGGAAGTTATCAAGGTGAGAGATTAGGAGTAGTTAAATCATGAAAGGAATAATTCTAGCAGGCGGCTCAGGTACACGTCTATATCCTATTACCAAGGGAGTTTCAAAGCAGCTACTACCAATTTATGATAAGCCAATGATCTACTACCCGCTATCAGTACTAATGTTAGCTGGTATTCGAGATATTCTTATTATTACTACATCAGAAGATCAAGTAAATTTTATTAGGGCGCTTGGAGATGGGAGTAATTTTGGAGTTAATCTAACGTATGCAATACAGCCTAGCCCAGATGGATTAGCCCAAGCTTTAATTATTGGAGAAGAGTTTATTGGAGAAGATAATGTTTGCCTCATTCTAGGTGATAATATATTTTGGGGTCAAGATTTTACCTTATTGTTAAAAAAGGCAGTAAATAGGTGTAATGGCGCCACAGTGTTTGGTTATCAGGTGCATGACCCTGATAGATTTGGTGTTGTTGAATTTAACAATAATAATAAAGTTATAAGTATAGAAGAAAAACCAAAAAATCCAAAGTCAAACTTTGCTGTAACAGGTCTTTATTTTTATGATAATCAAGCCATAAAAATGGCAAAAGAAGTCCAGCCTTCAACTAGAGGGGAATTAGAAATAACATCATTAAACGAAATGTATTTGGATAAGGGTGATTTACATGTGGAATTGTTAGGCCGTGGGTTTGCATGGCTCGATACAGGGACACATGAAAGCTTGCTAGAGGCGTCATCCTTTGTTGAAATAATTGAAAGACGACAAGGGTATAAAATTGCCTGCCTGGAAGAGATTGCTTGGAATAATGAATGGATAAACAAAGAGCAAGTGTTGAAGGCTGCTAAAAGCTACTCTAAAAATAGTTATGGCAAATATCTGAGAGAATTAATTAAGGAGAAGGAATAATGATACAAAATGCATCAATTTTGATAACCGGAGGCACGGGCTCATTTGGCCATGCATTCATACCAATGACACTTGAAAAATACAACCCAAAGAGATTGGTTATATTTTCGCGAGATGAAATGAAACAATGGGAGATGGCAAAATTATTTAAAGGTGATGATAGGGTGCGTTTTTTAATTGGTGATGTACGTGATAAAGATAGATTGTATCGTGCCTTGGACGGTATTGATTATGTGGTACATGCTGCAGCCACCAAAATCGTCCCTACTGCTGAATATGATCCATTCGAATGCGTAAAAACAAATGTCATAGGAGCAATGAATTTGATCGATGCTTGTATTGATAAAGGTGTTAAACGTGTAATTGCCTTATCTACAGATAAAGCTAGCAGTCCAGCCAATCTTTACGGCGCAACAAAGCTAACTTCTGATAGGTTGTTTGTTTCTGGTAATGCGTATAGCGGCTCTCATGAGACTCGTTTTGCAAATGTTAGATACGGAAATGTAATGGGCTCTCGTGGCTCTGTTATTCCATTCTTTCTGTCAATAAATAAAGACGGAGGCGTGCTTCCAATTACAGATAATAGAATGACCCGATTTATGATTTCTTTAGAAGAGGGTGTGGAACTGGTTTGGCACGCTTTTGAAGATATGAAGGGTGGTGAGATTTATGTAAAAAAAATCCCCTCCATGAAAGTTACAGATATTGCATTAGCAGTTAATAAAAATGCCAAGCAAGAGGAGGTGGGTATTCGACCTGGTGAGAAGCTACATGAGCAAATGATTGGTCCGGAAGATGCATTTTACACTTATGAATATCCAGGATATTTTAAGATTCTACCTTCTATCAATGGCTGGGCTGACGATTTAGAGAGAATTGGAGAAGGTGTCAGAGTTGACCCAGATTTTATATACTCTTCTGACAGTAATAAAGAATGGATGAAGATTTCTGAAATTGAAGACTGGATAGAAAAAAATCGGAACAAGATAGGTAAAATTTAAGCATGATTCATTACGGTAAACAAAGTATTAATCAAGACGATATTGATGCAGTTGTTAATGTTTTAAAATCAGATTTTCTAACTCAAGGTCCTAAAGTTGCAGAATTTGAAAATGATTTGGCCGATTACTGTAAAGTAAAACACGTAAAAGTGGTTAACAGTGGAACAGCAGCGCTGCATTTAGCATACTTAGCCATAGGTCTGGAGCAAGATGATATCGTTTGGACAGCATCCAATACCTTTGTGGCAACGGCAAATGCAGCTCTTTATTGTGGCGCAACCGTTGATTTTGTTGATATAGACTCAAAAACTTATAACCTATCTATTGATTGCCTGAAAGAGAAATTAATTCAGGCAAAGAAAGACAGCAGACTGCCAAAATTAGTTGTACCAGTACATTTTGCAGGGCAAAGCTGTGAGATGAAGGCTGTTTGGGAATTGTCTAAAGAATACGGCTTTAAAATTATTGAAGATGCCAGTCACGCATTAGGCGGTGAATATCTCGATAAAAAAATCGGCTGTTGCGAATATTCTGATATGGCAGTTTTCAGTTTTCACCCTGTCAAAATGATTACTACAGGTGAGGGTGGCGCAATCACCACAAATAACAAGCAGCTAAATGAAAAAATTGAGTTACTGAGGAGTCATGGTATTACCAAAGATGTAACTAAGTTTAACAATGAAAGTGACGGTGATTGGTATTATGAGCAACAAGAATTGGGGTTCAACTATCGTTTAACAGATATTCAAGCAGCATTAGGTATTAGTCAGTTAAAGCGTTTAGATGGTTTTGTTGCAAAACGTAGAGAAATTTCTAAGAAATATTTCAATAAGCTAGAATGTAATATGTTGCCGTATCAGCACCCTGATACAAAGTCATCTTGGCATTTATTTATAATAAAATCCAGCAATAGAAAAGAAACTTATATTAAGCTAAAAGAGCAAGACATTATAACACAAGTGCATTACATTCCAGTCCATGCACAGCCTTTTTATAATAAAAAAGCACTGCAAAATAGAAACAGCGATGAGTTCTATCAGCATTGTTTAAGCTTGCCAATTTATGTAGATTTAACCATTTCTGAGCAAGATAAAGTCATTAGCTATCTATAATTTATGATTACAACACAAAGGTTTTTATTAAAACCACTTACCATAGATGATGTTAATCACAGATATCTTTCTTGGTTGAATCTAAAGACAAGTGCTTACATTGAATATGTTAAAAGTCATTCATCGATAGAGGAATTAAAGAATTATGTCAGTGAACGAGAAAATAGACAAGATGTATTGTTTTTAGGTATTTTCACTAAAGAGGCACAGCATATTGGAAACATTAAATATGAACCTATTGATAGTAAGAGTAAGAGTGCGGTAATGGGTATATTGATTGGAGATAATGACTGGAGAGGTAAAGGTGTGGCGACCGAAGTTATTAAAGCGAGTGGTGGTTATCTAGCTGAGCAGTACGGGATTGAAACTATTATATTGGGCGTTAATGAAAGCAATAAAGCGGCAGTAGCCGCGTATCAAAAAGTTGGCTTTAAAGTTAAAGAGCATAATCAGAGTGGAATTCAAATGACTTGGAAATTATGAATAAATTAGCACTTGGTACAGTTCAATTTGGATTAGATTATGGCGTAACCAATAATAGTGGAAAGGTTCAAATTAAAGAAGTTAGGTCAATTTTGGAATTTGCTAAGAATAATGATATCAATGTATTGGATACTGCTGCAAGATATGGCAATAGTGAAGAGGTTTTAGGAAGTGCTGATGTTGGAGATTTTCAAGTTATTACCAAAACAACCCCTTTAAAAAATGATGTTAATGAGGTAATAGATAACTTTTATAAGTCTTTGAAAAATCTTAATAAAGATCAAGTATATGGCTTATTGGTACATGATGTTGGTGATATAGACAATGAACAGTTTGATCTCTTGTATAGAAAAATAATAGAATTAAAACAGCAAGGTCTGGTAAGTAAAATTGGTTTTTCTACTTACACACCGGAACAAGTTGATTTCTTATTGAAAAACTTTGATTTTGATTTAATTCAAGTGCCATTTAATGTTTTTGATAATAGATTGATTCAAGGTGGCCAATTGAAAGCGTTAAATAATAAAGGTATAGAGATTCATGCAAGAAGTGTTTTTTTACAAGGTATATTGTTAGATTTTAACAATATACCTTGTTATTTTTCAACTTGGAAAAAAGAATTTAATGACTATCAAGAAGTGGTTAAAGATAGAGGGTTATCATTAATAGAATACGCACTTAATTATGCGCTAAATGTAGAAGAAATAGATAAAGTGTTGGTGGGTGTAAACAGTAAAGAGCAATTAATTGACATTGTTAATGCAGCGCAAAAACAAGCGACAACAAATGCATTTACAATTAACAATTTAGATTTATTAAATCCAAGTCGATGGAAAGTGTAGGGAGACAATTATGGGAAAGTCACAAGATTTATATGTAAAAGCAAAAAGTATTATTCCAGGTGGAACACAACTGCTATCTAAAAGGCCAGAGATGTTTTTACCAAATTTATGGCCAAGTTACTATAAAAAATCAAAAGGTTGTGAAGTGTGGGATTTAGACAATAATCATTATTATGATGTGGGGATTATGGGCATTGGCACTTGCGTTTTAGGTTATGCAAATGATGCAGTTAATGATGCGGTTAAAGATAGCATAGATAACGGCTCTATGTCTACATTGAATGCGCCAGAAGAAGTAGAATTAGCAGAAAAAATGTTAGAAATTCACCCCTGGTCAGACCAGGTTAGATTTGCTAAAACTGGAGGAGAGGCCGTTACTGTTGCATTGAGAATTGCTAGAGCGTGTACTAAAAAAACTAAAATCGCTTTTTGTGGCTATCACGGTTGGCATGATTGGTATTTATCAGCTAATCTTAATGATGAAGAAGGTTTAGGCGGTCAATTACTGCCAGGTTTAAGTGTAGACGGCATACCGAAAGAGTTAAAAAATACAGCCTTCCCTTTTAATTATGGTAATTATGAGAAATTTAATGAGATTATCAGTAATTTTGGCAACGAGTTGGGCGTGGTTATTATGGAGGTTCAAAGATACAAAACTCTTGATATTGATTTTTTAAAGCACATTAGAAAAGTCACAGAAGATTTAGGCATTGTTTTAATTTTTGATGAAATATCTTCTGGATTTAGAGTAAATATTGGTGGCATGCACCTTCTTCATGGTGTCAATCCTGATATGGCAGTTTTTGGAAAGGCATTGGGTAATGGCTTTCCAATCTCTGCCATTCTAGGCACTGCAACTGTTATGTCTTCTGCACAGGGTACTTTTATTAGCAGTAGTTATTGGACAGAAAGAACTGGGTATGTGGCTGCATTAAAAACTCTAGAGTTTTATAAAGAAAAAAATGTAATTGAGGCAATTTCCAAAACAGGTATGTTTATCCGAAAAGGACTTACTGATATTTTCGACAAGACTAAACTTAATATTAGTGTTTTAGGTGGGTTAGACTCTGTGGTAGCAATGGATATTCAGGAAGAAAACCCATTGCTATTAAAAACAATTTTTATTCAGGAAATGTTAGACAGGGGTTTTTTAGCATCTAATTTAATTTATGTTTCATTTGCACATACTCAGGATGTTATTGATAAGTACTTAGAAAATGCTTTAGAGGTTTTTCAATTAATTGCTAACAATAAAGATAATTTAGACAGTCTGCTTAAATCAGAAATTAGTCATAATGGGTTCCAAAGGTTAAATTAATAATGAAATTTAAGAATAAAGAGTCATTTAAAGTAGAACCAGATAAAAAATTTGTGCTATGGATAAAAAAACACTTCCAGATTATCCTAGAATTTTTGATTACGGGTGTGGGTATGGAGGGTGGACTAATTTAATTAGCAGTCTTAAATGCTCAAAAGTAGATGTTGATGATGTTGATGATGCTGCCCTTAATTTTACAAAAAATTTATTGGGACAAAGGTATGAAAAGGAGGAACTTCAAGATGTTAATTATATTATATTATTTGCAGTTTTGGAGTTGTTTGATGAAGACGGTCAGAAGGATATATTGAAAAAAATGAAAGACAAAATGAAAGGAGATAAAAGATTTATTATTCAATATAATTTATATCATCTCTTTTCCATCAGATGGATATTAATGGGTATTAGGTCCTGGGGTAGCGCTAAACATTATCATGAGCGGCATAAATTTAATAGATCGTATCTTAATTATAAGCAAGTAGAAAGTTTGTTTAATGAAGTGGGGCTGAAGGTCGAAGATTGGTATGCACCTACACTGTTTAGAGGTTTAAAAGTTTCTAGCAGGATAGTGAAAAATAAGCTTTTTTTAGCACTATCTTTTACTATCTAACTGAGTCTGAATAGGCAAAATGATTATAGCAATTGTACAAGCAAGAATGGGATCATCGAGATTGCCTGATAAGGTAATGAAAAAGGTGCTTGAAAAGCCTTTGATTGATTACTTATTAGAGAGGGTTTCTGTTGTAGAAAAAGTGGACAAGATTATTCTAGCAACTACAACTAAGCCAGAAGATGACTGCTTGGCAAAACATGTTGCCTCGTTAGGATATGACGTTTTTAGAGGTAGTGAAGATGATGTGTTATCCCGATACTATCATGCATTCTATGAGTTCAAGGATGAACTTGAAAAGTCTAATGCAATTGTTAGAATTACTGGGGATTGTCCATTAATAGATTCATATCTTATCGATGAGGTGATCAAGGTGTATCAGGAAAAGAGCATGGATTATGTTGCATTATCTCCAGATTTTTCTGAGGGTCTAGATGTTGAAATTTTTTCAGAAAAATTATTAACAAAGGCTTTTAATGAAGCGAAACTACCTTCTGAGAGAGAGCATGTTGCCTTATTTTTTCATAATAATAAAGCATTATTTAATATGTGCCGTGTTGAAAATAGCTCTGATGATTCCAGCTATAGAATAACAGTAGATGAAGAGCAGGATTTTGTTGTGGTTAAGTGTATTATTGAATATTTTTCTAAAAATGATTTGGCAATGAATACTCAAAATATTAAAGATTATTTAGATAGTAACCCAAGTATTTATAACCTTAATGCAAATATCATTAGAAATGAGGGTTTGCAAATATCATTAGAAAAGGAGGGTGTTGATAATGGCATTTAAACAACAATTTAAAATTGATGGCTGTAGCATAGGTGAGGGCTGTCCGCCGTATATTATTGCTGAAATGTCGGCTAATCATGGTAATGATTTAAACAAGGCAATAGAGATAATTAGAAAGGCAAAGGAGTGTGGGGCAAATGCCATCAAGATCCAGACTTATACGGCCGATACCTTGACATTGAATTGCAGGACAAAAGAGTTTGAAGCGAGAGGCGCATGGGAAGGGGTGTATTTATATGATTTATACTCAGATGCATCCATGCCATGGGAATGGACTCAAGAGCTTCAAAAGGTAGCAAAAGAAGAGGGAATAACCCTTTTCTCATCACCCTTTGACTTTTCGTCAATTGAATTTTTAGAGAAGTTAAATATGCCAGCATATAAGATAGCTTCTCCAGAAATAATAGACCTTCCTTTTGTAAGAAGGGTTGCGCAAACTGGTAAGCCAATTATTATGTCAACAGGAGGTGCTACTTTGGCTCAAATTGATGAAGCTGTAGCCATTATGATTGAAGAAAATGTTGAGGAGTTAGCTATTTTGAAATGTACAAGCGAATATCCTGCGCCTCCTAGCAAAATAAATCTTAAAACCATGCAAAGTTTAAAAGATATATTTAAGTGTACAGTTGGACTTTCGGATCACACATTGGGAAGCGCTATTCCTATTGCCTCAGTTGGACTAGGTGCAAGCATCATAGAAAAACACTTTATTATTAGTAGAGATAATGAAACGGCTGACAGTTTTTTTTCTGCAACTCCAGAAGAATTATCAGACATAGTGAACGGTACAAAAATGGTACAAGAGGCCATAGGAGGTATTAATTACCCAGTAGAGGGTAATCCTCAGCGCTCGCTAATTGCGATAAAAAAAGTAAAAAAGGGAGATAGGTTGATAAACGGAGAAAATTTCAAGTCTCTTCGGCCGGGGGGTGGGATAGAGCCAAAATATCTAGGTAATGTAGATGCAAGAAAAGCAGTGAAAAATATTGAAGTAGGTACATTGCTATCATGGGACTTGATTGGAGAGTTAGCATAAAAAATATGAAAGATATTCAGGTAGCATTTTTTACAGAAGCTGGATATTCAAGGGGGATGGGGCACCTTATCCGCTCTTTTGCTATCAGTGAAAAATTTAAATCATTAGGTGTTAAAACATTTTTATTTTTAGATAGTGATGTGTCTTTTGATGATAAATTTAAAGATGTAGTGTATTTTTCCTGGAAAGATTTTGAGTTAACAGAGAATTATGACATTATCTTTATTGATAGTTATGAAGCTGATATAGCTATTTATCATAAAATTTCCAGAGCTTGTAAAGTTGCTGTGTATGTAGATGATTTTAAGAGGTTTGACTACCCTAAAGGGGTTATTCTGAATTTTTCACCAGAGGCTGGTAAAACTTTTTACAAGCACAGAAAAGAAAATCATGTCCACTTATTAGGCCTAAAATATATACCTATTAGGAGTAAGTTTATAGATGTAGGGGCGACTAAAAAAGAGCAAATATTTATTATGTTGGGCGGTAGCGATACAGCGAATCTATCTTTAAAGTTGATTCATAGTCTCAAAGATGTGGCAATAAAAAAACTGATAGTCTCTAACGATAGTGATATTGTAAATAGTTTGAAAAAATATAAAGATGTAGAGGTTTTACATAAGCCATTAGATATACAGTTAGTTGAAGCTATGGCAAGTAGTACTATAGCAATATCAACTGCTAGTATGGGTACTTATGAATTAGCATATTTAAAAATACCCACCATTATTATTGCCGTAGCAAAAAATCAAGAAATAGGTGTGGCACAATTTATCAAATATAATATTGCTAGTGATTTTATATCAATTAAGAATAAAGATTGGCAATGTGATCTTAAGAGTAAAGTTCAGCGTATTTTTTATCAAGAGAGTCATGATATAAACCAATCAATAAATGGAAAAGGTACGGAAAATATAGCCTATGAAATTTTGGAATTAATAAAATGAAAAAAGTTCTAATATTAGGTGGTTCTCATAGAGATATACCACTCATTAAAGCATCCCAAGAATTAGGATATTTCGTTATAACATTGGGCGATAGAGATTATTACATGGGTCATGAGTATTCAGATAAATACTATAAAGTAAATTTCAATAATTTAGCTAAGGTTAAAGAGATTATAGAAAACGAAAAAATTGACTATTTACTCCCAGGGTCTGGAGAGGAGTCGTACCTCAATACAGTTCAATTGGCACAAGAACTAAACATGGGAAATTTTGATAGTTTAGAAGTTGCTAAACTTGTGCACAACAAATGGAAATTTAAAGAGTTTTGTTTGGAAAATTCTATTTCAACACCTGGTGGTTTTTACTATACAGATGGATTAGATTTGGATAATATAAATTTTCCAATTACAATCAAGCCAACTAATTTATCTGGTGGCAGAGGGGTTGATGTGGCCTATGATTTAACAAGTTTAAAAGAATCACTGAAAAAATCAAGAGAAGTTTCCGATGAAATATTTTTAGAAGATTTTATTGATGGCGATTTGATAGCTTACTCTGTAGTTATTAAAAATCAAAAAATTATATATGGGTTTACAGGTAGGGATGACACTTATAAGAACAAATATTTAATCACATCAGCATACCCAGTACAATTAAAAACAGTCACACAAAATAAACTACAAGGTGATGTAGAGAAAATATCAGAACTTCTTTCCCTGGTAGATGGTATGTTCCATCTGCAGATTATCATAAGAGATGAGGTGCCATATATCATAGATGTAACTAGAAGAATACCAGGTGATTTTTACCCGTATTTAATGGAATACTGCGATAATGTAGAGTATTCAAAAGCCGTAGTAAAATCATATATTGGGAAATCATTAAAAAATGAACTAGTTGTAACAAAGAGGCAGAAGTTTGTTATTAGGCATTGTGTAATGTGTGATAAAAATGGTTTTTTTAAAGAAATTCGAATAGATGAAACTTTAAAAAATAATGTTATTTTTAGGGTTGATTTAATAGAAAAAAATACAGAGATAAAAGATTTTATAACAACTCAAATTGCTATAATTTTCGTTCAACTTTTAAAAGAAGATAAACAAGTTGTTAATAATATTAATAACTTGATATACCCTATTGTTGTTTAAATTGAAATCCAATAAAAAAATATGCATGTAGCTAATTTTCAAGAAATAAACATTACCAGGAATCACCCTGATTTGTCAATAGTAATGCCTGTTTATAATGCAATAGATACTATTTATCGTTCAGTAAATTCATTCCTAGGCTTGGCAGAAAAGTTATTAAATAATTATGACATAAATTGCAGCCTATACATTGTTGATGATTTTTCTACTGATAGAACAACTCAGGCGGCAGATGACTTATCTCAATCGCACAATAATATTTTCTTTATTAAGAATGATCAAAATATTGGACCAGGATTATCACGCAATAAAGCTTTAGAGTTGATTGAAGATGGATATGTAGGGTTCCTTGATGCCGATGATGAAATTATTAATAATGACTATGTTGATTCATATGTTAAAGGTGTTAGTTTAGGCGCTGATTGGATTACATTTAATGGGTGGTTTTGTAGTGCCGGCGTTAAAAATAGTAAATACGATTTTGATAGATTGACTGATGATACAGAGCAGCTCTCTATCAAATGTCGTCGAGGAGAATTAGACGGATCAGTTATTTTCAGTATCTACTCTTTGCAGCTTATACGAGATAATAATTTGAATTTTCCTGGGGGTTATTATGAAGATATTCCCTTTGCGTATAACGCCATGCTATTGGCTAAAAAGAGATATATATCAAATAATTTTAGCTATAAAAAGCACAGCGTAAGTACATCGATTGTTAATACAATTTCAGAAAAACATATAAAAGGAATTATTGATGCGTGGCTACGAATTGACAGCCTCTTGGAGGATTATAAATCACTAAACTCCCAATCTGATCAAATGTACGGAGTTTATGGTTATATTGCAAATTTAATTACATCAATTATATTAAGTGATCATTCTGATCAATTTAAAATAAAATTATTCAGCTTTTTATTTTTAAAAATTGAAACTGAGTTAGATCTCAATAAGATATATAATATTGAAACAAAAAAAGATAAATTAGTAGAATATTTTCAGAAAAATTTTCCACAGAAAAAAACTACTTTTGTGTCTGATATAAACTTTTTTTATAAACATTTATTTAATTAAAATGCATAAAAGCTGTATACACATTCAAAAATCTATTTATCTAGCGCCTTATGAAGTTCGCGCATGCTGCCAACGTTTCTTTGTGGATGGGGAAATGAAAGGCGACATCTCCCTTGTAACTCTTAAAGAGCCAAGAAATATTGAATATTCTGAAATAATTAAGACTAAGGAGGAGCTGATTAAAGGTATTAATAATGGTACTGATGATAGGTGCTCTGGATGTTTTATGTTAAAGGAAGAGGAATGGAAGGATATTAAAGATGAGAAGCTTGATGTTCTATCAATAGAAAATCATTCGTTATGTAATATGAAGTGTTCGTATTGTTCAGATGTTTATTATGGGGGTGTGGAGCCGCAATATTCACTTGAATACTTGTTTCAAGATTTGACTAGTGTTGGGGATACTTTGCATATTGCATGGGGAGGAGGGGAGCCTACAGTAAGAAAAGATTTTAATGATTTGTTCTTGAGTTTAAATAATAAATTTCATCCAAAAACACAAAGAGTGTTTACTAATGCACTTAAGTATTCAAGTGTTTTGCAAGAAGCCCTGGATAGCAGAGTCACATCTATCACAACAAGTATTGATGCTGGAGTTGAAGACACGTTTAGAAAAGTTCGTGACTCAAAAGGACTGGATAAAGTTTTACAGTTTTTAGAAAGATATTCTCAGAATAGCCCAGATTTAGTGACAATAAAGTATATTTTTACTGCAGATAATTATGATAGTTACAACCTTTCTCAGTTTGTCAAGAAAGTTAAAGAACATAATCTAATCAAATGTAATTATTTAATTAGTGCTGATTTTAATTATGAAACTTTAAAAGAAAATATGATTTTTTCTATTATATCTTTATATTTCAGACTTCACTCCGAAGGAGTTTACGCTGTGAGTTTCGATGATCATATTTTTCATAAAGTTAGAGAAATAGGAAAAAATGTACATAAATATGTTGATAATTTAGAAGAAATTAGTGATCAAGATAAGATTACAAGAGATGCGATAGAGTCTTTCAAAGAAAGAAACAATAGTGTTGTTATTTGGGGAACTGGAGAGTTTTCAAAATACCTATTTGATACTGCTAAAGAGAATGGTCTTATTGTATCTGGCATTGTGGATGGCATGGAAGATAAGTGGGGGTCTAATTTTATGGGATTCGAAGTTCAAAATCCAGAGTCTTTAGTTGATAGCAAGTCAGATATTGTTATTGCATCAGTCAATTTTTACGGTGAAATTTTTAATAAAATTATTTCTTTAAATATCTCTAAGAATAGAGTGGTTCCTAATTTTTTATTATAAAGTGATTTATATAATTATGGGTGTATCGGGTAGTGGAAAAACTACCATTGGCAAGAGGCTCTCAAAAATTCTTGAGATGCCTTTTTATGATGCCGATGATTACCATAATGACAAGAGCATTAAAAAAATGAAAGAAGAATTGCCATTAGATGATGCAGATAGAGTCTCTTGGTTGAGTTTACTTTCTTTAAGAATAAGAAGATGGAATTTACATGGTGATGCGATATTAGCATGCTCCGCATTAAAGAGGAAATATCGCTATAAACTTTCCAATAATAATAAAGTTACTTTCATTTTTCTTGATGGTAAATACGATTTAATTTATAAAAGACTACTTGAGCGAAAAAATCATTTTTTTACAGTACCTATGTTGAAGAGTCAATTTACTACTTTAGAAGTGCCTGTAAATTGTATTCGCATTTCTATTGATAAGTCTGAAAGCGATATCTGCCTGTCAATTGTTAATAATATACAAAAAGAAGTAGATGCAAAATAAAAATAAAATTGGTATATATGGGCTTGGCGCGATGGGAAGGAATATTGCGTTAAATATTGCTGATAAAGGATTTTTAGTATCGGTATATAATCGAAATATAGAGGGTGAGTTTCACATAGTTGAAGATTTTTTATCTACAGAGGCGCCTTCTAATGTTCAAGGATTTAATAACGTTAAAGAATTTGTTTTATCTTTAGAGCAGCCAAGAAAAGTATTGATTATGATTACTTCGGGCTCCGCAGTAGATGAAGCTATTTGTCAAATAATGCCATATATGGATTCTAATGATATTATTATTGATGGAGGGAATTCGAATTATTTAGATACGAAGGTGAGAGTTGAGAAGTATGATGTTCGTTATCTAGGTTGTGGTATTTCTGGAGGTTGGTATGGCGCGTTAAATGGCCCCTCTATGATGATTGGTGGCTCGAATAGTGCATGGAATGAGACTCGATATTTGTTTCAATTAATTGCATCCAAGCGCAATAACCAATCTTCTTGCTGTCATTGGTTCGGTGAGAACGGTGCCGGACATTTTATAAAAATGATTCATAATGGAATTGAGTATGCAATGATGCAATCAATAGCAGAATCATATGATGTTTTGAGAAAAATTGCATCTATGTCAAATAATGATATTTCATCGGTATTTGAGGAGTGGAATAATAAAGAATTAAACAGTTATCTAATGAAAGTGTCATCAGAAGTTTTATTGATTAAAGATAAGAGCGGCTGTCTAATTGACAATGTCATTGACAGGTCTAGTCAAAAAGGCACAGGTATTGATTTTGCCATATGTGCATTGAAATATGGTGTTCCTGCCCCTACGATTATTGAGTCAATAAATGCTCGTTTTGTTTCATCTTCTGAGTATAGAATAAATACCTTTTCTATGAATAGTTACAAGGAAGCTCATCAAAGTCCTAATGTTCTTTTAGAGGTATTATTTGATAGTGTTTATTGTTCTTATGTGATTGCCTTCTTTCAGGGGATGGACCTTGTACAAAAAGTGTCAGACGATCAATCTTGGAATATTGATTTAATGGATGTTGCTGCAGTATGGGAAGAGGGGTGTATTATTAAATCTGAAATATTTAAAGACCTAGCCAAGTATTTAGAGTCAAAGCTTTCTGTGCAAATGTTACTTGAAAAGTTGACGAAATCAAAGGTTGAGAATTTATCTAAGGCCATAGGTATCGGAATGGAAAATGGAGTACCCATGCCAGTATTCTCTTCTTCATTAAATTACTATTACAGCACTTGTTCGAATAAATTACCGGCAAATCTTATACAATTACAGCGAGAGTATTTTGGCTCTCACGGATTTGAAAAAATAGAAGCCCCAGGACGGATTTGTCATTTTGGTGTGGATTTAGATATATGATATATGATATTAGTTTAACCTTATCGCCCGATTTAGTGTCTTGGCCTGGAGAAGATGCTTTTCAACTTAGTAAGATGTATTCTATTGAAAATGGCGATAATTGTAATGTAACAGAGCTTCGTATGAGCGCTCATCAAGGAACGCATATAGATTCACCGTACCACTTTTTAAATAATGGCTCTAAATCTGAAAGCCTTTTAATTGAAAATTTGATTGGATTATGTGTTGTGATAGATATTCTAGAAAGTAATATTATTAACAAGATTCATGTTGAAGGTTACGACTTTAGCAAATATAAAAGGGTTATTTTTAAAACTAAAAATTCCATTTTATGGGAGTCCAATATAAAAAAATTCGAAAAAAATTTTGTTTCTCTTTCTCTAGAGGCTGCTAAATATCTACATGATAAAGGGGTTGTGTTGGTAGGAATAGATTACCTATCTATCGAGGGGTTCTCAAGTGTTACTCACGATGTCCACAAGTTGTTGCTTGGCAATAATATTATTATTCTAGAAGGGCTGAACTTATTTAATGTTCACGCAGGCTATTATGAACTTGTTTGTTTGCCTATTAAACTAGCAGGAAGCGATGGATCCCCTGCGAGGGCAATATTAAGAGAGTTGACACGATAGACTTTCTTGGATTTTTTGAAATTTCACAGTATTTTTTTATAGGTTGGAGGTAATAATTTGTTACAAAATAAAATAGCAATAATTACAGGTGCGTCAAGAGGTATTGGTAAAAGTATTGCCCTAACTTTTGCTCGCAATGGCGCGTCTTTGGTTTTAATTTGCTTACAAGATGAAGATGCTTTAAATTTTGTAAAAGCAGAGGCTGAATTATTGGGTGTTAAAGTGATAAGTTTAGTTGGAGATGTTGCGTCTAATGATTTCTGCGATGAAGTTGTATCTCAAACTTTAGAGACTTTTAGAACGGTGGATATTTTGGTGAACTGTGCAGGCACTATCACCCGATCAGTTACTGAAGAAATGAGTATCAAAGAATGGCATCGTGTGATTGATGTTAATCTACATAGCGCGTTATACCTAAGCCAGAATGTTTTGCCAATTATGCGAAAGAATAAATATGGAAAAATTATTAATTTAACTTCTCAAATGGCACACACTCCACATCCAAGTGCTTCACCAAGTTATGAAGTATCTAAATCTGGAGTTACGGCGCTCACTAGGCATTTAGCTCTAGAATATGCAAAGTTTAATATATGTGTTAATAATATCGCTCCTGGCTCTATAGATACAGATTTACCAAAAAGCATGTCTAGTGATCAGCGTCAAAAATTAAAAGACGCAGTTCCTATGAATAGACTAGGAGCTGCGGAAGAGGTGGCAGACTGTGCTTTATTTTTAGCTAGCGGTATGTCGAATTATATAACAGGAAGTACACTACATATTAATGGAGGGTCGTTGATCCTTTAAATAAAGCTTGACTTATAATGAAAATTATTAATAAAGAAAAAATAAAGCATTTGCATTTGATACAAAGTCTATGGTTTCATTTAGAAAGAAAATGGCGTATAAAGTTTATATTCTTGCTTTTTTTAATGATAATTGTGGCATTTTCAGAAGTGCTTAGCATAGGGGCAGTATTGCCTTTTTTAGCTGCAATAACTAGTCCTTCAAGTTTATTTAAGCATGAATTGGCGCAGCCTTTTATTCATATCATGGGCATTGATAGTGCTGGTGAACTTCTTCTTCCTTTGACTGTTTTATTTAGTATTTTAATAGTTATAGCGGCATTTCTAAGAATGGCCTTGATATGGGCAAATTCAATATTTGCATATTCTTCAGGTGGAGATTTAGGAATTGAAATATATAGAAAGGTTATACACCAACCTTATTTGCAACATACGCTAAAAAATAGTAGTGAAGTTATAAATGGAATTTTAATTAAGACAAATGCGGTAACGCAACTTACAATTCTTCCTATTTTGACTATTGTTAGTGGTATTTTTATGATTACAGCTGTTTTAATTGTGTTTGTGATTATCAGTCCAAGTGTCGCTCTAATAGTATACGGATCTGTTGGTTTTATATACTTTCTAGTTATGAAGACAATGGGCAGATTTTTATTGAAAAATGGAGAGCATATAGCAGAAGAGTCAACCAAGGTCATTAAAACGCTTCAAGAGAGTTTAGGAGGGATTAGAGATGTGATAATTGACTCTTCACAGGAGGTTCATATAAGGTCATTTAGTAAATCTATTCAATTGTTAAAGAAATCACAAGGAAATAATGAGGGACTGGGGCAAAGTCCGAGGTATTTTGTTGAAGCGATAGGGATGCTATCTATAGCAATTTCAGCATATTATTTATTAAGTTATAATAATTTTTCTAGTGAAATTATTGCTATTTTCGGCGTCATTGCGCTTGCGGCTCAGAAGTTGTTACCTGTAGTGCAGCAAGTATATTATGCATGGACAAATATATTATCAAGTAAACAATCATTAAAAGATGCTTTGGACCTACTAGATACTAAATTACCTATCATAAGCATAAAGAGTACTGATGAATATATAAAATTTCAGGAAGAAATTCTTATTAAAGACGTTGAATTTAATTATCCTACGAATAAATATATGACTCTGAATGGAATTAATTTGAAGATATTTAAGGGTGAAAAAATTGGAATTATAGGTGAAACCGGAAGTGGAAAAAGCACTTTTGTTGATTTAATTATGGGTCTATTTTTCCCGATTAAAGGGGAAGTAATAATTGATAATAGAAGGTTAAATCAAGAAAATATAAAGTCATGGCAATCTAAAATATCACACGTTCCTCAAAAGATATACTTGATTGATGGATCCATATCAGAGAACATAGCTTATGGTGTTGAGAAGAGTGCCATAAATTTAAACTTAGTAGAGAGGGCTGCTAAACAAGCATTAGTAGATGATTTTGTATCACAGCTTCCTGAAAAATATGAGACAAATGTCGGTGAAAATGGTATTCTATTATCAGGTGGACAAAGACAAAGAATTGGTATTGCAAGAGCACTATATAAGGAATCGGAGGTAATTATTTTAGATGAAGCCACAAGTGCTTTAGATAATAAAACTGAAGAAAGAATTATGGAATCAATCAATCTTCTGGATAAGACAAAGACGATCTTGATAATAGCTCATCGGTTGACTACTTTAAAAAAATGTTCAAAAATTATTAAGATTAAGGATGGTCGAATAGAGAAAATTACGACATATGATAAAGTGATAAATAATTACAATGAAGACTAGATTGGAAGGCATTCACACGCACTATTCTGATACACAAACGGTATTTTTGATAAGCTCTCCACTGCAAGCCTTAGCATGCTGGCTAATTCTTAAAGACGATAATTTTATAAAACAATCTAATATTATTGTATTTACAGAAGGACGGTATGAGTTGCCAGCTATTCTAGGTGTTAATCAAATTCAATTAGAAAACACAAGAAAAAATAAAAAAAATATCAAGAGCAATCTTGAAGTAATTACATCAAATATTGACTTAAAATGTGAGTTGTGGGTATCAGAGCTTTTGTGGCCTATGAATAATGCGATATACTCAAATTTAATAGCCCGTAACAAAATCAAGACTGTAAATTTTTTAGATGAAGGCACGGTGATGTATTTTAATCTTACTCATAGTGACTATAAGTATATTAGAGAATTGTTAAAGTCATTCATATTGAAATTTTATTTTAAATATTACACATTCCCATCCAGAAAGACGTTTTCAGAAAGCGAAGAAGATGGAAAGATAGCTGCTTTTAATCCAGAGTTGATAGATAAATTCAAAAATGTTGAAAAAATTTTAATCAACCACGATATAGTTGATGAGTTTGGTGATTCTTTTTTAAAAAAAGAACATAAGATAGAAATTAGTACAATTAACAATAGTAAAGAGGCTGTTTTGGTTCTATCCCAGCCATATTATCGTGTAATGAAAGCGGATAGGTATAATAGCATTTTGATTGATTTAAAATGCTATTTGAATTATAGAGGTGTTGATGAAATTTTTATTAAATTACACCCTTCAGAATCTTTAGAAGATTATAAGAAATATTATCAGCATCTTGGGTTTAAATTAGTTTTTAGTGGTTTACGGTCAATCCCTGCGGAGATTCTTTTGTCTAAATTAAATAAAAATGTTAAAGTTGCAAGCTTCGGAACGTCTGCTTTTATTAATGCGAGAAAATTCGGATTTTTTGGTGAAATGATTGTATATGGATTGGAACAGATTGTACTATATTCGATACCATTTCAAGCTAAAAAGCAGGTAATATTTTTAACAGATTTATACAAAAAATCTGGATGTACTGTGGTTGAATTCATATCGAATAATAGTGAAGTTCCACATGAGATGATGACTATTGCAAATACAAAACAGAAGTACGACATCTTTAAATGAGGGGGAGGATTTTAATAACAGGCGCTAGCGGCTCAATAGCCGCTTTAATTAGGCCACTCTACCAAGATTATGATGTATTCTTAACATCAAGAAGGTTTATAAAAAATCTATCAAAAAATGAAATAAATATTATATGTCCAAGTATAGAGGAATATAATTGGTGGAAAGGTGTTGACAAATATAAGCCTTTCGATCAAGTTCTGCATTTTGCAGAGCCTGTAAAAAAAAATGTTGATGTTGATTTGATATCAAGGTCACATATAGGGTTTCTTAGCTGGGCATGTAAAAATTCAAAGCACGTTACCTACCCTTTGACGGCATACTTATACGATGATAAAAGATGTGTAGAGCCGTATGTTGAAATTAAAAAGAATGTTGCAAAAAATATTATGAGATATGATAATATTTATCTACCAATAGTTCATCCGGTAATTGATTTTGGCGATGGTCTTAATCGCTTGAGAAGTCTTGAGAGTAAAATTCCTTTTATTAATATTTTTTGCTCTTTTGATTCAACTATTTTAATAGTTGAATCAAATTTTTTAGGAAAAGCTATTACTTTAACCAGCCGATTTGGATTGTTTGATATTTATAGTCGCTCAATACAAGTTTCAGAATTATTCAGAAGCATGAGGAGAAAGGATTTTTATCCACTATCATTATTACTGAAAACTTTTCTACACTTATTTTCTTTTATCCCTTCAATAGCTACTTTGCTTAATGGCAGAGTTATAAATCATGATAAGATTGTTTGATATCTTTGTTTCATTGGTAATTATACTTTTTGTTATAACATTAATACTTCCTATTGTTTTAGTAAAATTAATTGTTGATGGGTCTCCAATATTCTATATATCCAAAAGAGTTGGCATGTTTGGACATAAAATAACTATCTATAAATTTAGAACCATGATAAATGATTCTCAAAAAATAGAGAGTTATATTAAAAATATAGCAAATAACAAAATTTATCAGAGAATTCCTCTTACTGCAGAGATATATACAGGAATTGGTAGATGGTTTGAGAGGTTACAGTTAGTTGAATTACCACAATTATTCAATGTGCTACGTGGCAATATGTCTTTGGTTGGAAATAGACCACTGCCTAAACATGTTCATTTACAGTTAATAGGCACGTTTAACGAAAAGATGATTAATGATAGGATGGGCATACTGCCTGGAATGACTGGAGTTTCTCAAATTATTGGGAAATATAAACTTAACGACCAAGAAAGACTAGAGTTTGAAGTGAATTATGTAGAATTTAGAATGAAATCGAGACAAATTTCCAGTCTTTATCTTAATTTTTTAATCTTATTAGAGACATTTTTTCTAATTTTTACTGGAAAAGGGCTGAGTGTCGTTAATAGAAAGATTGTATCTATGTTAAAAATTAACTCTTAATTATGGCTGTAATTTTAATAAAATTTCATTCGTTTTTATAGCTCATGATTACTTTGAAAGAAAACGATTATATCCTGCTAAGAAGAGCGTTGTCTATTGTAGTTTTTTCGTTATATATTTTGCAATTATCATATTTGTATCTGAATACACGAATAGTTGATTTTGATAGTTTAGAATTCATTAAATTTTTTGGCCCAATATCTTTACTGTTAATTTTTACGACTTTGAATAGGATAGGTCAGGAGGTTTTTGTAAAATTCATGGTATTCACTCTTTATGCACATATTGCAATTGCATTAATATTTCTTTCTTTTAATTTTACTGATTCAATAACCTCTGATAATAGGTTGGTATTGTCAATTCTTGGTCGAAGTCCTGGAGCTACAGCTCAGATATTTTGTGTAGCATTGGTTGTTTATGACTATTACTTAAAAGACAGGATTCTTGGTTTTAATAATCTAGGTAAAATAATTAAAGCTCTATTTATTGTTATCGTCCTGTTGACACAGGCCAGAACATATTATATCTTTCTGATTTTTTATTTTTTGATAAATCACTGGAATATTTTTCGTAACAGTGTAAAGTTATTGAGAGTATATTTTTTTACCACTTTGGCAGGGGTTATTATTTATCTTTCCGGAATAGCTGATGAAATTTTTGAAAGAAGTCTGGGAGATAGGCTTTTTTCGGGAAGAGAATCGATTTGGGAGGCTTTCTTTAATAATATATTTTCTAGAGGTGATGGTCAGATATTATTTGGTTCTGACTTGTCGAGACACCTAATTACCGTTTCTAAAATTTCTTATGAAACTTCAGATGTCCATAATACATTTTTAGATATTTTGAATTATTATGGCCTAGTATTTCTTTTATTATTTTTATTCTGGTATATTTTTTCTTCTGGATTCTTCCGTTCAAAGAAGTCGTTTACGATACTAGTGTCTTATTTTCCTGTATTAATGCTGTCAGCCGTATTTAAGTTTCCATTTGCTTTCTATAGTAGTCTCTTAATTTTACTATTACCAATTTATTTTAATAACATTCGGCACTCTGAAAAAGAGACTTTATAATCCAAAAAAGTATCATATATGAAAATTATGTTAATGTTAAAATTGTTCATATTTTTTTTAATTATGATTGGTTAATGATATAAAGGACATTTTCTTTCTTTGTACTGGTAAAAGTTAAGTGATTTTTTAAAAGAAAGCTATTTTTGGTAGCAAATTATTAGGTAAATTATTATGGAAATATTAGATGTTGGATGCGGCCAAAGTAAAGTAAATGGAAGTATCGGTATAGATAGGCTTCCTATGGCTAATGTTGATATAGTACATGATTTAGATAAATTCCCTTGGCCATTTCATGATAATCATTTTGACCGTATAATTTTTAAGCACTCAATTGCTCATTTAGATAATATTTTAAAGGTTATGGAGGAGGTGCATCGAATAGGAAAATTAGGCGCTACTGTTGAAATAATAACACCGCACTTTAGTTGTGATAATTATTTTACCGATCCTACACATAAACATCCGATGGGCTATAGAAGTATGAACTATGTATGCGATAATATAAAGAAGTGGAAGTATAAATATAGTGATGTCAGTTTTGATTTATTAGACGTCTATATTTCATTTGGTGAATATGCGGTTGATTTCAATACGTATGAAGCTAAAAAAAGAATTAATTTACATTATATTTTGGGTATTGAATATCTTGTAAATAAAATAAAAAGAGCGTATGAAAAATTTTTTTGTTTTATTTTTCCTGCCAATACAGTTTATTTCAAGCTTAGAATAATTAAATAGTATGTAGATATCTGTCTACTAATATGAGTGCCTACATTTGAGAAATGCAAACATTAAAAGCAATAGAATTGCAATTGTTTATCAATATAAATATCCAGAAAGTCGTGGTGGCGGAGAGAGGAGATTGTTTGAGGTATTTAAACGTTTTGACTGTCCAATAGATTGGTATGTGCAATGTACTGACAAAAACTCAAATGATAGTGTTATTCATTATATTCCCTTGTCAAGGGGGAAGTTTAAATATAGATCAACAAGTGAAACTCTACTCTGGACTATTATGGTATTAAAGATTCCCTTTGATAAATATAATATTATTCACATTGGCCAAATGCCATTTTTTCATATATTCAGCTTAATATTTAAGCTGAATATATATAGACTTTTGAGAATGAAGCGTCCAATTCTTACTATTGATTGGTGGGAGTATTGGGGCGCTTATTGGTATAAGTTTAAATTTCCGCTAAATATTATTGGAATTGTAGTCGAGAAATTTATCTTAAGATACTCTGATAGCTTTATCGTTATATCAAATAAAACTAAAAGTGATATTGAGAAATTTACCAAAGGTAATATTTCATTAATTCATAATGGTATAGATTTACAGTTAATAAATAGTGCAAAAATAAAAAAGAGTGCAAATTTTATTTATTTTGGAAGGCTTGAAAAGCATAAAAGTGTTGACAGAAGTATAGAGGTTTTTAATGAATTGATCAAACTCAACCCTAAATACACATTTGAAATTATTGGCGATGGTTCACATAAGAAGGCGCTTGAGTCGCTAGTACTTCAATTAAATTTAAGTAGTAATATCCACTTTTCTGGACGTTTGGATGATGATTTGGAGATGTATTCCTTGGTAAAGGGGGCTGACTGTATGCTTTTTTTTGGGACCCAGGAGGGTGGTGGCTCCATTACTCTATTTGAAGCTAATGCATGTGGCACCCCAATAGCTCATTCGTATAGTAAAAATGGTATTGATAAGGATCTCGTAACTGAGCAAACTGGATTTTTTTTTAATGATTTTGATAAAGTAAAAATTGCTAAAGAATTACACCTTTATGTGCAAAATTCTGAAAGAAAACAGATTATGAGTGAGGCGTGTATTGATTTTGTAAAAGACAAAGACTGGGATAATATCTCTAGAAAGTATAAAAGATATTTTAGAGAAAAATAATAAGGGGTTAGATGAATGTATAAAAAAGTAGCATTAATTACAGGTATTACAGGCCAAGACGGCGCTTACCTTGCGGAATTTTTACTAGACAAAGGTTATGAAGTTCATGGATTGAGAAGGAGAATTTCAATTTTTAACACTGAGAGGATTGATCATCTGTACCGAGATCCTCATGAAAAAAATGTGAATTTTTTACTTCATTATGCGGACATGTCCGATAGTATGAGTATTATCAAGGTTATTCAGGATGTAAAGCCTGATGAGATATACAATTTGGCTGCAATGAGTCACGTAGCGGTAAGTTTTGAAACCCCAGAGTATGCTGCTGATGTGGTAGGAACAGGCACTTTAAGAGTTCTTGAGGCTGTTAGGTTGTTGAAGATGGAAGGCAAGGTGCGAATTTATCAAGCGTCAACATCAGAATTATATGGCGAAGTTCAAGAAACACCCCAGACTGAAAAAACACCATTTTACCCAAGGAGTCCTTATGCGGTTGCTAAGTTATATGGTTACTGGATCACAGTAAATTATCGCGAGGCATATAATATGTTTGCTTGTAATGGTATTTTATTTAACCATGAGTCTCCTATTCGAGGCGAAACATTTGTTACTAGAAAAATTACAAGAGCAGCCTCTAAAATTGCATTAGGAATGCAAGATAAATTATTTTTGGGAAATCTCGACGCTAAGAGAGACTGGGGTCATGCAAAAGATTATGTTCGAATGATGTGGATGATATTACAAGCCGATGAGCCCGAGGATTGGGTTATAGCTACTGGCGTTACAACTTCTGTCAGAGATTTTGTAAGGATGTCATTTTCCTATATTGGCATTGAAATCGAATTCAAAGGGGAGGGCGTCAATGAAAAAGGTTTTGTTAAATTTTGTAACAATCCAAAATATCAATTAAATCAGGGGAGTGAGGTTGTTTCTGTCGATCCTGAGTATTTTAGACCTACTGAAGTTGAGATATTGATTGGAGATCCGACCAAGGCGAAAGAAAAGCTTGGATGGGTAGCAGAATGTAGTTTGGGCGATTTAGTTAATGACATGATGGAGTCAGATTTAAGTTTGATGAAGAAAGAGCAGTATCTGAAAAGTGGTGGATATAAAATAAAGAATAGTTGTGAGTAAGTCAATAATTAAAGATATTTACTACGAAGATACTTTGGTAGGTCAATTTTACGACTTAAACTACGTAAGTGGAGTGCAATTTCCCACATCAGTTGAGTGCGAATTCCAATTTGGATTTGGCACTGTGGAACAAGATAAAAATCTGACGTCCCATATACATAAAAGAGTTGAAAGAGTAATAAATACAACATCAGAATTTTTATATGTTGTTGATGGTGAGATGACAATAGAAGTATATAGTGAAGACGAAGCATATGTTGAAACCGTTATTTTGAACAGTAACCAGGCATTATTGCAACACATTGGTGGTCATAAAATTTCCTTAAAAAAAGGAACAAAATATTTCGAAATAAAGCAAGGGCCATATCTTGGTAGGCATTTTGATAAATATGATATGGAGCGCACTAATGAATCGTAAATACAACATACCAGTTAACTCTCCTTTGCTAAATGGCAATGAAAAAATCTATTTAAATGAATGTATAGATACCGGGTGGATATCGTCCGAAGGTCCATTTGTAAAAAAATTTGAAGAGAAGTTATCGGCTAAAGTTGATCAGTTGCATGGAATAGCTGTATCAAGTGGGACAGCAGCTTTAGAAATAGCTATAGCTGCCTTAGACATTGGAAAAGGAGATGAGGTTATACTTCCATCGCACACTATTATCTCTTGTGCTCAGGCAATTGTAAAAAATAGGGCGATCCCAGTTCTTATTGATAATGAGCTAGACACATGGAATATGGATGTTTCTCAAATTGAAGAGAAAATAACTGATAAGACAAAAGCTATTATGGTCGTTCACCTTTACGGGTTTCCAGTGGACATGGATCCTATATTGTTAATTGCTAAAAAACACAGTCTTTATATTATTGAGGATACCGCCCAAATGTTGGGTCAGACGTATAAAGGTCAGCCTTGTGGGTCATTTGGAGATATTAGCACTTTTAGTTTTTACCCAAATAAAGTTATCACTACTGGTGAAGGTGGGATGTGTGTAACTAGCAATCCTGAAATTGCAAGTAAGTGCAGATCACTTAGAAATTTATGTTTTGAAGATGGTGATAGATTTCACCACAATAACTTAGGCTGGAATTATAGAATGACTAATCTTCAAGCGGCAATTGGAGTTGCTCAATTGGAAGAATTAGAAAATCACGTTGCCAGGAAAAAAGAAATTGGAAATTTGTATTATGAGTTATTATCAGAAAATTTAAATTTTACAATATCTCCGCCAAAAAATGAATTTTCAGAAAATATTTATTGGGTTGTGGGTATTATGATATCGGATGGATTGAAAAATAATGCCAAGCACTATATGTCTAAATTAGAGTCTTTAGGTATTGGAACAAGGCCATTTTTTTTCCCAATGCATTTACAGCCAGTTTTCAAGGATTATGAGTCTTTTAAATGCTCAGACCTGTCTGTTTCAGAAAAATTGCATAAATATGGCTTTTATATTCCATGTGGATTAGGAATAACAAATAATGAAATTGAAATCGTCTCTAAAGAGCTTTTGACAATGTTTGAATAGTTACTATAATATTATATGAATTTTGTGACAATGTAACTAATGCGGATAGTTTACTGATTATGCGCACGCTGAAGAAGATATGTCAATGTAGGTACAGGCAAATGGCTATTCCGTACTTGATATGATTAAGGCTTTTGAGAAAGCTTTAGGTAAAGATGTTCCTTATCAAATAGTAGATAGAAGGCCTGGTGATATTGCCACTTGTTATACTGATCCTGCTTATGCGGAAAAAAGGATTGACTGGAAAGCAGAGCTAGAACTTGATGAAATATGCGAAGACACTTGGCGTTGGCAGTCACAAAATCCGGATGGATATCCAAGACACAAATAAAGTAATATTTGGGTTTTAAATTGCATATCTGCGGCCTGAGTTTTGCAATGTAAATGATTGGCACTATCTTCCAGTAGATTTTATCCTAACAGAAGATAGAGTCATAAAAAGTTTATAACAACAAGTGCTGGGATTTTGATGTTAAATTTTGGAAAGAATATGGATGAAGTGAGTGCTATTGAAGGTGAAAAAACAAAGGGTGGTCACAAGAACTCTACTGTAATGGAATATATTTCCTATAACAAACGTCTATTTCCCTAGTTGTTTTGGTACGAACTTTTTTGATGTGTCAATCTCCACACCAATTTCAAATCCAC
>Ga0233447_1000911_pt1 | contig 28059 bp, 26 predicted proteins | sample SI_124_October20_3_FD_183014 | JGI IMG/M metagenome (GOLD analysis project Ga0233447, IMG submission 183014) | Seawater microbial communities from Saanich Inlet, British Columbia, Canada - SI_124_October2016_135_MG | ecosystem: Environmental > Aquatic > Marine > Inlet | place: Canada: British...
TCTAGCTTTTGTTCAACCGTAAACATTACGCGTTGCTTCCTGGTTTTTACTTGTGTCATTTATTGACCTCCTTATAGTTTGTATTATAAGGCTATCTTTGTGTCCAAGTTTGTCAGACCACTACAATAACACGATTAAGAATTAAGCATTGTGTCCATTTAATTCCTTACTTTCTTTTATATGCTGCATCTATAACATGCAAATTGTCTGATTGATGCAAATGATGTATTTTACCACCCCAAAACCCCTGATAGCTTTTTACCTCTCAAGAGGATGTTGAACAGAATAAAATTTATTATACGGAACATCCTAAGAAGCCTTCTTTTTATTCTCTCTTGATACACATCCATTGGTTTTTTATAATCTATCGTTTGATGGAATCTTCTGTGGTTATAAAACTCAATATAGTCATTTACATCAGTGGTCAGCTCGCCAATGGATTGGTATGTATTCAAATAGATTCTTTCAACTTTGGCGTCTCGCCACTCTGTTTTAAACCCCAAGGGCATTTGTCGCTAAGCTCGGGCATATTCTTTAACTGCTTTAAAGGATTCCATCGCAATCTCTGCGTTAGCAAGAAAAGTCTTCTTCCAGTTTATTAGATTTTGTGGAAGGATATTATGCTTGCTGACAAACAATCTCAGCCAAAGTTTGCTCATTCTGTAATAGTTCAAGAACTAGTTTTGTTTTAAATTCTGAGCTGTAATTTGTTCGTCTTTTACTCATAATTTTTTACTCCGAATTATTGGATTAAGTTTAACTCATTCGAAATAAGAAATCTTAATTTGTTGCCTTAAATTGTTGGGGTTTTATAGATGGGCAGATTCAACCTTTAAATACAAAATTTTCACCTAATAATTTCTCGAAAAATATCTCTACAGGTATCGCGCATCCAGGTGTTTTCCTTGGACACTAACCCTGATTGATTCATCGCCATTCCCCCACCAGCCGATAAGGCAGTGCATTCATTCCCCGCTTAAACTTTACAATACCCTCGGGTGTATTCTCATTCAATCCACCGATATCAAACCAAGCGCAGCCGCTCTGTTTAGCATATAGGATGGCGTGCCACAAAAGGACGGAACTGGCCTGTGACTTGCGCCCCGCCTCGTTGGCGTAGCCGATCAAATAGATCGTCGTATCGCCTGCCCGGATTGAGACTAATACACCCAGCAATTGTTCGCCCTCTTCCGCACTACCCTGGTAAGCCGCAAAGAGGTTGAAACGCCAAAGGGGGCTGTTCTGGGCTGCCAATGCCCGGATCAATGACTCAGTTAATCCTGAAAACTCCCGGCTGTTTTGTAAATCTGTATAGTGCTGCAATAGTAGTTCCAATCCGCCACTGTCTGTTTGTTGTTCGCGCACTTGTACACCAAGCTTCTTTCCTTTGCGCATACCGTTACGCCATTTCCCATTCAGACTCATCAATAACGACTGTTCATCCTGCAGCAGATTGATTCTCCCCGAGCCCCAAGGTACCACATTCCGGTTTTTTCTGGTGAGCGCGACCAGCCCCAAGATAGCTTCCGGTGAATCGGGTAACTCTGGTGCCAGGCGCAGTAGCCACCAGCGTCGGTGTTGTGCCTCTCGCAATATTGTTTTGAGGGCCATCAGTCTTATGAATGTCTCATCGTCTTGTAACTCGCCTCCCGTTGATATCAGGAGGGGGCCGCGATTAAGTCGCGCAATACCACCGATAACCGGCAGGGTTTTCGTTAAAAGTTGCGCCAAGGCTACTGGAGTACCATCTGCATTGGAAATCAAAAATCGCTTAGGCTGCCAGCCTTCCGCCTTCGCTTTTGCCTCTCCATATTCCCAGGCCTGCAGTATATTGACTTGCACACATTGTGCCCAGTGCCGATCCCACGCCTGGCGTGAAGGTTCGGTTATCTGCCATAAGTGCGTTGCATCAGCAAGAAAATGCCCTCCAAACTTCAACATCGCTCTTTCCGGCAAAGATTTCTGAACCGATAAATAGAAGCGTTCTAGACGCAAGGCGCGGGGAATTGACAGCTGTTCTTGCGACTCCAGTACCTCTGGTGGTAGATCTGGCCAGGTGGTCACGGGCAAGCCGAATCGCCGTAATCTGTCAAATATTTCGTCCGCCCTTGCGTTATCAGCAAATTCGAAGGTCGCCATGTACGGTGTGTGACGGGACTCCGTCGGAATAGGAACCACAACCTCTCCCAACCAACCCAGTAATGTGGACCAGGTTGCGGCGTTTCGCTCCCGGGTAACAGCAATTTGATCCAGCTGATTCAACAACGGTCTGATTAAGCGCCGTGCCAGGCCACTCATGCGCAGATGCACGAGATGAGCTGCCGCATTCGTCGCCAAATCACTGAACCTGTTTTGCTGAAACCGTCCGCGCATCCCCATCATCTGTGCCAATCTTTTCAGCAACCACACAAGCGATGGTTTCAGAGAATAACCCGGCAGCGCACCCATTGCAGCGACCTCACTACGCAACAAATTCATCACCTCACCCATCTGTGCGATCTGGGTGGGCCCATCCTGCCTGGCCACCAAAACAGCGCCATCCGGAATGGGCAGGTGTTTATGCGGGCTGTAAAGAACGAAATCGCCCGCTTCCCCTACGTCGTCAACCGGTCGCAAAACATGGGCCGCATCTTCTATCAGCCATGCATGATGCTGGTTACAAAATTCGACGGCAGACATAGCTGGTGTAGGCCTGCCAAAGTAATGCACAAGAATGAATAGGTCTGCCCTATGTTCTTTAGCCAGTTCATCGCAGCGTAACCAATCCGGTTCCAGTTGCAGGGTGACCGGATAAAACACCAGTCTGACTCCGGTATTGCGTAAAGGCGCCAACGTGGCATTGCAAAAATAGTCTGGGATCCATACTGTAATATTTTCCCTGCCTTCCAGCTGCTGGCGCAGTCTGGCCAGCACGACGAGTGACCAGGCGGAACGGGAGAGCCAGAAGGCAGTCTCACCGGCGCGGTGCCATGGTACAGCTAGATCATCATCCTTCATTACTGTTCTAGCTAACGGCGAGAAGATGTTCTTCCACTGGGGTAGTGGAGCTATTGTCAGTCTGCGCATATCATTTTCTGTTCCGCATTACCATCCCAGCGTGGCGAGTAGCTCATCGTTAACCAGTTCCTTCATTTTTTCAACCAAGATTCGTAAACCTTCATATTTTCGCGGTAAGCCCAGTCTGCCCCGCCTTCCAGTAGCGTACCAAGTAGCGGTAACGCGTCTTCTACCCCAATAGCATCACGCCGTATCGCCCACGGTGACGTGTTACTCTTATTATCACCGCGCATTCCCGTATAAATGCAAGGAAAACGACTCCTTGCCACGGTGAGCGCCTCCTGATTAAAACTGGCAAGATTCCCAAAAGGATAAGCAAAGTGTTCAATACGGATTCCTAGCCGCTGTTCGAGGTGATCCGCACTGGCAATGATTTCTGCATCAAGATCCGCTTCCGGAACCTTTGATAAACGGCAATGATGTGCCGTATGAGCGCCAATCGTATGGCCCGACTCCAACAAAAACTCCAGATCGCCCCAACCCATGTTGCGCAAATGTTTCGGAATTTCGTTGATCTGCTTGCCAGGATGGATATGTCGTGCAATAAATGCGCTTACCTCCTCTTTGGCTTGCAACGGAACAAATCCCGAAACCACAAAAAAGAGGGCGCGGATCCCCATTGGATTAAGCAGGCGCTCGACAACCTGCCGATTTGAGGCAAAACCATCGTCAAAGGTCAGCAACAGGGAATCCTCTTCCAAAGCGCGCCGTCCAGAAAGAATACTCACAAAGTCCTCCGGTGCAATAAAACACCAAGAACGACTCAACCAGCGCAGCTGGGCGGCAAACCGCTTTTCATCTTCCGGCGCAATATCGTGATAAATAAGCACGCGCAGTCGTGGCTTTGGTTGTTTTCCCAACAAACCCAAAGCCGCACGACTCAACTTGAGGGGGTAATAGGCAAATGCCAGAAACTGATGTTTCAAGGCCATTCAGAATTTCCGGCAATGAAAGGAGTGCTGACGAGCGAACCAGTGCAGGAAGTCAACATTATTGGAGAGCAATGCATCCAGCCGGCCAAGCAAACTGACACTGAGAGCGGGATAGGTAAAGCGCAATTCTGGGGTGAAAACAATTTCTGACCAACGCTCCGTAACTGTGTTCCCGAATATCGCCTCAATCTGACGCTTCTGTTCCACAGATGCATAGGCCAACCAAAAAGGAAGTAGCCTATCTTTCCCCAATATCCTCTTGATAAAGCGAAGGTGAGGCTGCACATTGAGAGAATAGTTGGCAAATACCCCCCCTTACGCAATACGCGATGAGCCTCACCGACAGCCTTCTCAAAGTTCGGAATATGTTGAAAGATCTGCACCGTCCAGACGCCATCGAACCCGGTAGAAACCGAACCCTGCTCAAAAGTGAAAGGTAGATTAGTGGCATCAGCATGCATCAACACCACTTGATTGCCAATCAGAGAACCTAAAACTTGTTGTGCGTGCGTAAGATTGCTCCGTACAAAATCAACGATCACAACACCCACATCGGGACGGGTCGAAGCCAGGCGACGCCAGTGCCAGCCCCAGCAACCGCCAACATCAAGCACAACCCCACCTTCCGGTATCTGCGCAAGAAACTGGTCCACTTCAACATCCATAACCGGAATAGAATGGCTTTGACTGATTGCCTGAAAATAATTTTCATATTTTCTAGCGGCAACACGCTCACGCAATTCCACCTCAGACGCCTGATCTTGCGAAGCAATATCTATACCGAGGTAAATTTCATCTGCATCTATAGATATAGATATAGGTGAAAGTAGTTTTTGTAATTTTGAATTCATTGTCAACTCTATTTTTTAAATGTTACGCTTTAAGTTTGTACGAGTATGGACGAAAAGAACTGCTTCAGTCTCTGACTTGGCCAATTGCACTCTTAATCTTGGAAATAATTTTTTTAGGAATCAGGAGGGGGGACTTATACAGACTTTGTGAGAGCTCGCAGATCAATTCCGAATACATTTTTCCTTGTAAAGTCTTTTTAAATCTATAAAAATGTATCTTTGCTTGCAATATGTTATGAAGCTTCTTTTTATTAGGTTCAAAATCCTGCACAGTAAAAGAGTGATACTTATAAAGGTGCTCAAGATTATTGATGTATTTTACCCAATCATCAATCATATTTCCACCATCTACAACATAATCTGTCAAAGTTTTGTTAATAAACACAATCATGGCTCCATTTTTTGCTAAACGCAACCATAAATCATAGTCCTCCACAATAGCAAACTCAGGTGCTTCGTTAAAATACAAATCATTATCTATTAACACAGATCTTCTAATTGAAGTAGCTGACGGGGAAAGACAGTTTCCTTCCATTAACATACTTTTATATATATCATTTGCTATTCTAACATGTGAAATTTCATGAAACTTATTATTCAATTGATCATGCATTCTTTCATTGTGGCAAATAACATCCGCTTCAGGTTTTGTTTGGATTTTATCATACACACTTTCCAGTTTTTCCGGATGCCACACATCATCCGAATCCAGGAAAGCGACCCAATCACCTTGTGCTTTGTGTATGCCTTGATTTCTAGGATTTGCAGGACTTCCAGAACCTTCCTGCCAAAAGTAATGTATTCTTGAATCTCTATATTTTTCTATAATCATCTTTTCAGTATTGTCCGTAGAACCGTTGTCAATTATAACAATCTCATAATTTGTAAAAGTTTGAGACAAAACACTATCCAAGCATACTTGTAATTTGGTTTTCCTATTGTAAGTGGGGATAATTACTGAAAAAAAGGGACTATTCATCTTTTGGGGTGGCAAACTATTATAGGTAATTCATGATAACACTAACTAATGGTTTTTTTACTCCCATAACTAATTAGAGAACCACTTATTACAATTTAATAAAAGTTGGTCTATTTCATCAGACAGATTGTTGTCAATCTTAAATCCCAAATAAGATAACTTACTATTTGAAATAATTAGCTCACTAGTGCCGACTTCTGTTGAATTACTAAGGAAATTGATATGGGGTCTAAATCCTAAAACTGCTTCTGATCGATCTGCAATTAGAGTAGCCAAAGATTGCAATGTGGTTGCAATACCAGAAGACAGATTTACAATCTCACCATCTAAAATGTTAGAATTTAAAGAAGAGCTAACAACAGAACATATACTAGAAATTGGGATAAAATCTCTTTGTAAAAACTTATTAGAATGTACTTTTATACTATTATTAATTACCACCTGACGGCAGAAATCGTTAGCTACCAACGTCCAACAATTTGCTTGAGGGGTAATAGGTGAGCCTATAGCATTAGTTAAACGAAAAACAGTTGTAGAAAGTCCTTGTTGACAGGCTTCCTCCATCACATAATCCTCTGCCACTCTATGGGTTATAGAGTATGGGTGTAAAGGCCTTGGCAGTAACTCTTCATTAATTTCACCTTTCAAAGGCGATCCATAAATATGTGCTGTTGAGAAATATAAAAACTTAGATACTCTGTTTTTCTTTGACGCTTTTAATAATTTCAAAGTTCCCAGTCCGTTAATTAACAAAGCTTTCTCTGGATTATGATCACAAGATTGTGCATTCATAGCAGCCAAGTGAATAATGGATGAAACACCGTCACATGCACTATTTATAGAGTGATCGTCAGTAAAGTCTATAGGGAAGCCTTTTGAATCACTTTCAACACTTTTTCCAACCCTAACTTGATAACCTAGACGCTCCAAATGAACAGCAATCCTTCCCCCTAAATATCCGGAACCGCCTGTAATCAAAACCATTTAACTAGACCAACTCTTCCATGGTGCTTTTCCTTGGTCCCATAACTCACAAAGATTAGTTTTATCTCTTAGCGTGTCCATACACTCCCAAAATCCCTCGTGCTTAAACGACATTAATTCTCCATCAGTAGCTAGATTGATTAATGGCTCTTGCTCGAATGTTGTTGAATCGCCGTCAATATAACGCAGAACTTCAGGCTTGCACACAAAAAAACCACCATTAATCCAGGCACCATCACCTTTTGGTTTTTCTTTAAATGACAAAATAGAACCATCATCTTTAATATCTAGTGCACCATATCGCCCTGCAGGCTGTACAGAAGTCATGGTAATCTTTTTTCCATGACTGTTGTGAAATACAACTGTTTTAGCTATGTCTACATCTGACAATCCGTCACCATAAGTTAACAGAAAATCATCATCACCGATATAATCTTTTGCACGCTTAATTCGTCCGCCAGTGAGTGTGTTCAACCCTGTTTCTAATAAAGTTACCTTCCATGGCTCACTCTCATTCTGGTGAATTTCTATGCTATTATTGGCCAGGTCAATCGTCACATCACTTTGATGTAGAAAATAGTTAAAGAAGAACTCCTTGATAGCATAGCCTTTATAGCCCAATAAAATGACAAACTCATTAAATCCATGGCTAGAGTAAGATTTCATAATATGCCACAGTATTGGCTTCCCTCCTATTTCTATCATTGGCTTAGGCCTAATATCAGTCTCTTCACTTAAACGCGTACCAAGCCCACCTGCTAAAATTACTACTTTCATCAACTTATACTCCAATTATAATTTATTTCACTCATCTCTTTTCGATTCACTTCATCTGGTTCATGCTCTATATCTGCAATATTAAGCAACATAGCGCCACTCTCTGAGAGACCTTGAAAACCCATCCAAACCATTGGCGGTACAGTTAATCTATAATAATTATCCTTTGAGATGATAATTTCTTGAAATTGAGTGTTTAACACCTTTCTATCATCAAACAACACGAATCTTATCCCTCCTACTGGCACCACCAAATTAAGCGTCATTTTCTTGTGGCGCTTCCACGCTTTAACAACACCCTTATCAACTTGAGAAAAATACGCCTCACCAAAACCTGAATACCCTGCACCAGTCTTTTTCATGGCGTGCATGACATTGCCGCCTAACGTGTCAATTACATCTAATTTTGTAATAACTACACCTTTAATCATGACTCGCCCAACTCACGCCCTTTAACTTGGCGGCCTTCGTGTACGACTCAATCTGATCAATTGTAAAATCATACATTGACTGCTCTTGATTTTGATAATAGGCTTTATACCACTCAACCGTCATTTTAACTGTCTCTTCAAACTGTAGCGCAGAATACCACTGTAAATCAAACAAAGACTTGTCGCAATTAAGCTTTAACAAGCCTGCCTCATGTACATGCCCTGCATTGCTAGAAATATCATTCCATTTAATTTTATCCCAATACTCTGACATTTCGTCAATCAATTTACTTACAGGATAATTCTGATCAGCCGATGGACCAAAGTTATAAGCCTCTCCATGATTTTTACCACTTTGTGCTAAATTAGCCGCTAACACAAGATAACCACTTAACGGCTCTAGCACATGTTGCCAAGGTCTTGTTGCATGTGGGCTGCGAATATCTACAGTCTCTCCACCTGCCCATGCCTCCATACAATCTGGCACTATGCGGTCAATTGCCCAATCTCCGCCGCCAATTACATTGCCAGCACGAGTAATCCCAACTCTGATATTTGAATCTGGATCATTAAAAAAGGATTCCACATAACTACGAATGACCAGTTCGGCCATCCCTTTAGAAGCACTATATGGATCCTTGCCACCTAAACGATCACTCTCTCGATAGCCCCAAACCCATTCCACATTATCATAGGCTTTGTCGCTGGTAATCATCACTGCCACTACTTTTTTATTTAAAACTCTGAGTGCATCAAGCACATTTGCCGTGCCAATAGCATTAATTGTCATTGTTTCAATTGGATTTTCGTATGATGGCCTAACTAAAGCCTGAGCCGCAAGATGAAATACAAAATCGGGCTGGACTTTTTTAACCAATGCTTTAACTGCATCACTGTCTCTAATATCAAGCCGATGATCTTCGATAACCGTTGAGATGGCTGAAACTGCAAAATTTGATGGCTTACTCACCTCGCTATCCGATACACCAATCACTTTAGCCCCTAGATGGGTTAACCATATAGATAACCAGCTGCCTTTGAAGCCAGTATGGCCAGTAACAAGAATTGTTTTACCTTTAAAGTTATCAAATAGTTGAGTCATTGCCTTTCTTGTTTTTTTTTGCTTCATTAGTGCTTCTCACCTATTAACCACTCTTTCCACCTTGGCAATTCCACATCAAGATAAAAATAATCCTCCCTTTGCTCTAACTCGTCCACCTCTACTCCATTTATTGCAATCGCCAACTCTTTAGCATTACTGACAAAGAGTACGCCACTAACTCCCCTTAATGGGCTCACGTTTAAACTTTTTCCATCTAATATAGTAATAACCAGCTTCCCTGCACAGTAAGCATCAACTGCGGCGGCTGTTGCCAAGCTTGAATAGACAATATCACTCATTAACAATAGTTCATCGATTGGCTGCGTAGATATTTCACAATTTAGGCCTGATACATCTCGCATATTAATCGGACATGCCGGATGAGGCTTGATAATAAAATGAATTAAACTCTCCAAGTTGTCCACTGCCAAAGAGAGTAATTTTAACTGATTCGCTGTGTTTTGTGAAAGATAATCCCCTACCACAAGTACCACCTTATTTTTCAATCCCTTAGCATCTATAGCGTTATTATGAGCTGAAAAATAAGATAAATAGAGAAATCGTAACGATTCTACTTCAATGAGGTCATTTTCTGGATATCCACCATCTAGATACATCTGTTTTGCTCTTTCTCCGTTCACACCTACATAATCAGGGAGTGGCAAGCCACCTTGTTCTTTTCGCCTATAACTACGCGGATCAAAAAAAAATCTTAAATCCCAATATGCAAGCGTAGTATGTGGAAAGCCAAGTAAGTTTCTTCCATGGCCTGCGCTTTTCCAGGCTGAAATAAATCCAAATTCCCACCCCTGGTTCTCTCGCAGATAGCACCCTCTTTTCTGAACTGGCAACTCACTCATAGCCCTCTCAAATAGATTAAAATTGAGTAGCATACTGATTGCAGTGATACCGCCCATTGACTCCTGGCAATCTTTTTTTAATAGCGGCCACAAATAGTCACTTTTACTTTGCAATACTTTACAGACCGATTTTTTTAATTTTAGTATGCTATAGCAATCTTTTAATGTATGAAAAATAAGTGGAATAGTTAAGAATGAGGCTAACGTTGCATGAGTTTGCCGACTATCTTTTTGACAATTAAATGTCTGAATAGCCTCGCGTGCCTTTTTAGCTGTTGGCAGAAGATCACTCTTTACATAAAGATGTAGCCAGTTAGCGGCATACTGTTTTTTATTTAACACCCCTACCATATCTGCCCAATATCGACTCCCATACTCCCCTTGTTTTAATTTTTCTGGAATAATATTTAAAAAATAAGATACGAAAGTGGTTGTTGCAGACGACTCACGCCACTGCTTAACTCCCACTCCTTTTAATTGCCAATTAATAACTAAATATCGTAACAACCAAATTGGTTGCTGAATAATACTAGGTATCGAATAAAATATCTTCTTTATCGAGATAGAGCTATTTTTTTCTTTGTTTATCTTTTTCCATTCAAAATCTATTAAGAGTTTTTTTGACAGCAGAGAAACGGCATCTGCCAGTTCATTGTTTGAAGTAACTAATTGAATTTTTTTATGGTTATTCTCATGCAGCCACTTTTCTAATGCCATGAGTTTGATAATATTATTAATTTGTGGTGATTTTGCGTAATTGCACTTTTCGACCAATAATGTCATCCACCAGTAGCTAAAGTTTTGTCGAATTTGTAAATATTCAATGATTGATTGATTGTCAACCCTAGCCTCCCCAAATTCATATATTAATTTCAGATATTTTGACCTTAAACTTTCTGCATTCTCCTCAACAAGCAAAGGGAGGGAAAATATTTTGTCTTCTTTTACATTCGAGAAGCTACTCCAATAGATGAGCGTATCATAATCATCGATTGGATGACTTTCTGCATCCCATACCAATAAGCTATCCATTGAGAAATTCAAATATTAAGATATTTGCAAAAACTCTAAAGGTTCTTTTGCATTTTCCAATCCATCAATTGCAGCCATTCCCATTGCTAAAATCGCCTCTTCAGTACTGCCACCAATATGTGGTGTAATAAGTACATTCTCTAAATGCGAAAAATCTGTATCTATAGGCGGCTCAACAGCAAACACATCCAGTGCCGCTCCTGCAATTTTATTCTCATGTAGCATTTGCTTGAGTATATCCTCATCTATCAATCCACCTCGTGCAAGATTAATCAGTATAGCGTCCTGCTTCATCATCAGTAGTCGATCTTTATTCATAATATTCTTAGTTGAGTCATCCAAAGGCAGATGTAATGTAACCACATCAGATTGTCTAATTAACTCCTCTATACCTACAGCTGTTATTTTATTTTTCTTATAAAACTCTTTAAAATCTAAAATATCATGCACAAGAATCTTGCAGTTAAATGGCTGCAGTAACTTCACCAAATCTTTTCCAACATGGCCACAACCAATAATACCCACCGTGCAATTCGACAATTGACGACCTTTCACCTGATACCACTCACCATTCCTCACTTCTGTATTAGCAAACACAATACGATGTAATAGAGATATTGCAAATGAGACAACCAATTCAGAAACTGAACGCTTATTAACCCCTCCTGTCCAGCCAAGCTTGACGCCATATTTATTCATCGCCTGTAAATCAATCATATCTAGGCCCACTCCATATTTTCCAATAATTCTTAAATCCGGAAGTTTGGATAAAATTGACTTATCTATTATTTCCAAGGCTGTTATCGCCATTTCATATCCGGTCAAAAAATTTACCAAAGAGTCGCCATCCAACGATAGACCTTCATCGTTAAATTTTGCATCAGGATAACGCTCTAATACCTTAGCTCTTAAGGTGGGGTGTTTTGAGAAAGAGCGGGATGCTACTGCTACAGAACGCATAATTAACCAACCCCGCCATAAAGTTTAAAGTATTTATCCAGAGAATTTTTTAACTTACTGTTGTTATCGTAAAGCCCTATACCAATACAGCCATTTTTATCTGGAAAAATGAGCCTTAACTGTGTCGCACTATTTTTCTTATCTTTTGATAAGGCATTTAATAATGACTCTATACTGATTTCAACATATTGGTAAGTACGGTAATTTTTTTCAAGTACAGTGTGCATACGCTCAAAGTGACTCGGATCAGACACACATAACTCCGCTGAAACAAAATTAGCTATATCCATTCCGATAGTTACTGCAATCCCATGTGGAATCCTGTAATTTGTTGCCGATTCAATAGCGTGACCAAAACTATGACCATAGTTCATAACATTTCTTACTCCCTGATCAAACTCATCAATTTCGATCAACTTTTTTTTCATAGATAATGAATTATGGATAAACTCTTCCATAATCATGGGGTTTTTAAGTATATCTTCATAGGCAGTAGAAATTAAATCAAAACTTTTTGGACTATTAATTGCGTGAACCTTTAACATCTCCCCTATTCCAGAAAATATTTCTCTTTGTTCAAGGGTTTGTAAAAAATCAACATCAATCACAACCTTATCTGGCGGTGTAAAAGTGCCCAATATATTCTTAACTTCGCCAGAGTTGATAGATGATTTTGAACCAATACAAGAGTCTGATTGCGCCAACAGCGTTGTAGGATAGAAAATCCACGACAACCCCCGCATTACAGTTGTTGCTAGAAAACATGTGATATCTTGAATAATACCTCCACCGATAGCCACTAATGGCTGACCCCTTCTAATATTTAATGCTACCAACTCATTAACATAACCAGGAATCTTATCTAACGACTTATTTTCTTCTGTAGCTTCAATCTTTATCACTCTTTGAGAGGATAAAATATTTTCCAATCTATTTTTATAAAGTTGAGTAATATTTTGATCTATTATATAGACAGCATCTTCAATTGGTGCGTTGTTTAATTGATCCATTCCTCCGCTCATAAAGCTTGCCGTATACTTGCCTTTATGGGATTGAATTGTAATAATTTTATTAGACACGTGAAAAACCCCCATCAATCATTAAATTCTGTCCTGACATATACGTATTCTCATCACTAACAAGCCAACTGACTAGCGACGCTATTTCTTCTACTTGACCCAAGCGTTTCATAGGTATGCGCCCTTTAAGCTCAGTAATGCCACTTTCTCCCAATACATTTCTGGTCATATCTGTATCAATAAAACCAGGGCCTACACTATTTGCCAAAATTCCTTTTTCAGATACTTCTGCAGCTAAAGCTGCAGTCATGCCATCGAGGCCAAACTTACTAGACGAGTATGATGCTCGATACTCTTTAGTAATATTTCCAAAAATAGAAGTTAAATTAACAATTCTTCCCCACCCTTGCTTCTCCATATAAGGAATTACCGCCTGGCAAATTTGAAAAGGAGTTCGTAAATTAACTCGCAGAATGCTATCAAAATCATTAATCTCTATAGAAGAAAATTTACCAATTTTATTAATCCCAGCATTGTTGACAACTATATCAATATTCTGTTTTTTCAAATAATCAATAAATTTACTCACCGACTGATCACTTAAAAAATCTACTTGATAATAACTAGAGCCAACAGGATGATTAGAATGTTCACGGGATCCAGTTGCAATAACATCTATTCCATCTTTTAGTAATCTTTCTGCGATAGCATAGCCTATCCCTCTTGTTGCACCCGTTACAACTGCACGATACTTTATATTTCCCATTTTGATTACTTTACTGACCGTTGAATATATTAACAATAAAACTACCACATTGGATAATTATCATTATTTTTTTTCTTTTTAAATATTTTACTAAATACTTCTCTTATATAGTTAAACATTCTTTTCATTATATTTCCTATGGATATAATATACCTCTTATAGCATTGGCACTTATTTGGTTTCCTTCATCTGTCATATGAACCCTATCAACAAAAGTAAATTTATCTTCATTTCCAAAATCTTCTTTATTTAAATCGTAATAAGTATAATTATATTTTTCAGATAATAAATTTAATTCTTTTATAGTGGCTTCATACAAATTATTATCAATCTTATTCATAATAACAATATTTTCATTTTTTTGAATATTTTCTAAATAATTAAATATTTCTTGCTCTTTTTGATTGATTTTTTTTCCGATCCAATTGAAAAATGGCTGCAAACAAAAAGTAACCTTAGTATCAACTAGGGATTTATTTAAAGATGAGTACAGCAAGAAGTTTCTATCAAATATATCTTTAAAATAGTTCTTTTCTTTGCTTTGAATAGATGGTAGCTTACCTTGATCAACATTTCTTTTAAATCTCACCATTTCAGATATGGATTTTAAATGTATTATATCTTTCACTTCCATTCTCTTAAAAAAAGAAATTAATCTTACAACAATCTTTCTTTTCAAACTATATCTAGAAATATTATATTGATCAAGAAAACTCTTCAAATCTTTACCACCGAAAATAGTATCATCGATACTATTACTATCACTCTCTAAAAAACTTAAATAAATATCGTTAATACCGCTCATAAAAACAATATTTCCAATATTTTTAAATTTATTTAAAATTTTTAATAATGTAATATATTCTTGAAATGAATTACCTGCTCTTATCCCAATATTAATCCATTTTTCCCCTGTTGATTCTGATAAGTATGATGATATAGTATTGTCATCATTTGTTGAACCTACTCCAAATACAGTTGATCCCCCAATTAAAATATTAACTTTGTCATTAGAATACAATTCTGTTTCAACACTTATATTTTCATTTTTATATTTACTATATCTAAATCCAAATCTGTCAGTATTAATACAATCACTAGAAAATAATTTTTTCTGAGTAAACATACTATACAAAACAAAATCTTGTCCAGCAAAATCATATTCTTGCATTTGAGGCAAATATTTATATCTAATATTAGTCAAGCGTAAACTCCTCCATCCATTCCTTTATATCTTCATATTTCGGTTGATTTTCTTTATAAAGTATATAATCATCAATCACCAAAACATCCATTTCTGTTCTCATGAAACATCTATAACTATCTTCTGGGGTGCACACAATTGGTTCGCCCCTTACATTAAAAGAAGTATTCACAATTATCGGACAGCCTGTTTTTTCTTCAAATTTAGAAATTAACTTATGGTACCTATAATTTGTTTCCTTATGTACTGTTTGAATTCTAGCACTGTAATCTATATGTGTAACAGATGGTATTTCACTTCTTGGTATATTCAGTTTTTCAATACCAAAAAAGTTTTCTTCCTCTTCACTCATTTCACGTCGCCTTTCCTTCTTTACAGGAGCAACTAAAAGCATATAAGGACTATCTTTTTCCAATTCAAACCATTCACTTACTTTTTCACTCAATACGGATGGAGCAAATGGTCTAAAACTTTCTCTATATTTTATTTTTAAATTCATAATTGATTGCATTTTCTTACTTCTTGCATCTCCTATGATACTTCTATGACCAAGTGCTCTTGGACCAAATTCCATTCTATCATAATGCCAACCAACTACTTTTTCGTGAGCTAATTCAGATGAAACAACATCTACAAGCTTTCCCTCATCACTTATAAGTTCGTATTTAGCATTTACACTATTGAGATAATTTTTAATTTCACTATTCGAAAATTTTGGCCCTAAATATGAACCTTTCATCATATCATGCTTATCAATATCAATATTTCTAGAACATCCTAACTTATCAAAATAATAATCTAAAGCACACCCCAAAGAGCCACCTGCATCACCTGCTGCTGGCTGAATCCATATATTCTCAAAAATATCTTCTTTTAAAATTTTCCCATTACCAACACAATTAAGAGCCACACCTCCGGCTAAACATAAATTATCTTTTCCTGTTTCATTTTTAGCAAATTTTGCTAAATTAATCATCACTTCTTCAGAAACATCTTGAATTGATCGAGCCATATCCATCTCAAATTGCCCCAATTCTGTTTCTGATTTTCTTGGCTCTTTCCCAAAAAGTTTATGAAATTTATCATTTGTCATTCTGTTACCAGTTGCAAAATCAAAATAATCCATATTTAAGGCAAAGGTTCCATTATCATTTATATCAATTAAATTGTTTTTTATCACATTAACATACTTTGGCTCTCCGTAAGGGGCTAACCCCATAACCTTATATTCTCCACTATTCACCTTAAATCCTAAAAAATAAGTTACAGCAGAATAAAGTAAACCTATAGAGTGGGGAAATTCAATACTTACTATTTTTTTTAATTTATTTCCTTCTCCAATCCACAAAGATGAAGTATCAAATTCCCCAACTCCATCTAGAATCAATATGGCAGCATCTTTAAAAGGGGAAGGGAAAAAAGCACTTGCTGCATGAGATCGATGGTGTTGTGTATTAGTCAATTTATCTTTTTTAATATTTACTTTAAAATTATTAAAAAACTCATTTAATAATTCCTTTTTCCAATATTGTTTTTTAAAAAACCATATCGGAAATGATTTAAAAATAAAAGAGATACTTTTTGGAAAAAATTGGTAATATGTTTTTTTAATTCTTGCAAATTTTAATAACGGATCATCATAAAATACTATTTTATCTATATCATCCAGATGTATATTTCCTTCTTTTAAACAGTATTTAATCGCTCCCCCAGGAAAACTTGAGTCCTGCTTTACTCTAGTAAATCGCTCCTCTTGAGCAGCTGCTATAATTTCTCCATCAAAAATCAGTGTTGCCGCTGAGTCATGATACCAACAAGATATTCCTAAAATATACATAATCTTCCACCCATAAAGCTTGCCGCACATTCACCTTTACGGGATTGAATTGTAATAATTTTATTAGACACGTGAAAAACCTCCATCAATCATTAAATTCTGTCCTGACATATACATATTCTCATCACTCACAAGCCAACTGAGCAGCGACGCTATTTCTTCTGCTTGGCCCAAGCGCTTCATGGGTATACGCCCTTTAAGTTCAGAAATGCCATCATCTCCTAAAACACTCCTTGTTAGTTCTGTATCAATAAATCCAGGCCCTACACTATTTACAAGTATTCCTTGTTCTGATACTTTAAATACTCAATGAATTCATTTGTTGAGTGCTCATTCGTAAAATCTACAGAATAATAACTTGCGCCATTTGGGTGATTAGAGTTTTCTTGCACCCCTGAAGCAATCACTTACACACCATCTCTTAATAGCCTTTCTGCAATTGCAAAGCCTACCCCTCTTGTTGCACCCGTTACAACTGCACGATATTTTATATTTCCCATTTTATTTACTCTACTGACCGTTGAATATAATAAGAATAAATAATATGATCTAAAATCATATGCGTATCCTCTACCAGACCATACTCATTTTTCTGCGCATCTACATGAAAGTTTATATCTGATATTTTTTTCAGCTGACCACCATTAAAGCCAGTAACGCCAATAATTTTACAGCCTAAATATTTTGCATAATCAACAGCCTTAATTATATTTGGAGAGTCGCCACTACATGATATTGCAACAATCACATCATTAGCGTTTATATGTCCTTTCATTTGCATATAAAATATATTTTCATATCCAATATCATTTGCTATGGCAGTAACTACTGCGCTATTATCTCCCAAACTGGTAACGTCAAAATTAATAATATCTCTTCTTCTTAATCCAACCCCTAGGTCGTTAACCATGTGCGATGCTGTTGCAGAACTTCCTCCATTTCCAAGGATATATATTCTAGACTTTTTTTCTATAGTTTCCTCAAGAGTGTTGACAATATCACTGACAATATTCACATCAATATCATCTAAAATTAGCTTTAATCTGGTTAAATAATCTGCAACAAATGGCTTTATTTTCATATTTTAATATCGGTAGGTTATTAGTAATTATCAGGATTAGGAATGAATTAATATGGGGCGCTTTTTGAAACAATTATGTTACCATGAAAAAACTTATTCAACTGACTTACAAGGGCTGTAAATTACAAGTCACCCATTCTTTTTTCAAAAGAGCCTCTTATTAGTTAGGGGAGGCTCAGCTGTATTATCGCTTAAATCAGAGGTTTTTTCATAGTCTTCTTAGGCGATTTTCTGTAAATAAAAAGAACCTGGCTCTCTGTCTTGAGTTAAAAATGGACATACTTTTTTAAACTTTTCGTAATGATTATGATGCAAATAATTTAGTGAGCCAATAACTTCCCAAGATTCATTATGAGTTAAAAATGCCTCTAATAAATATTGTTCATTCCAAAATAGAACATTATCTCTTAACCATCTATCCAAATAATTTCTTGGAGAAAAAATGTCATGAACATGAACAATTACACCTTGTTTTAGAGTAGGAAGAAGTTGCAAGTATTCAAAGAGAACATCACCTTCAGGCCTTATAATATGAGAGGAATCAATAAATAGAATATCTCCTTCTCCTAATTTAGAGAAGAATGAAATATCAACATTTTCCACTTTTTCTCTAATAACGGTCACTTCTGCTTTTTCTAACCAAAGCATCTCGTATGGTTCTATGCATACATGCTCGCATTTATAATTTGCATTTTCTTCCCGGTTTTTTCTTATGGCATTTATTGCCATAAGAGTGGAGTTACCACTACCGATTTCAAATATTTTCTTTGGCTTTTTTAATCTTATCAGTTGATACCAGTATTCTGCATCTCCTGATTCGAATGTGCCATTATTAATATAGAAATTTAAATCATGCCCTTTTTCAGTTGGAATATTTTCAAGCTCTGTAGAAAAATTTAGTTCATTTATTATTTCTAATTGCCCTTGAATATTCCAATTAATACCTGGCAGACTTCTTTTTTCAGAGAATGAATGATGTGTTTCCCTGAAATCGAATTGTGGCTCATAGTAATGGCTCCTTATAGGAAAAACCCCTACGTTAAACAGCGTAGTTTTGCATAATGGTAATCGTTGAACGCCTGCTATTCTGATAATTTTTAACAACCACGCAGATAAAAACACGAATGGAACTAGAAATATATCTGTATACGGTATTAATTTTATTATGACTTTTTTCATGGGTGCTCCTTAGGTGCTTTTCGCCAACTATTTAATCAATACCATCTAGAATAATATCACTGACAATTTTAACATTAATACTATCTAAATTAGCTTTAATCTGGTTAAATAATCTGCAACAAATGGTTTTATTTTCATATTTTTAATATCGGTAGGTTATTAGTAATTATCAGGATTAGGGATATCATATTCATCTCTCCAAGAGGAGTCTGAATAATATATTTTATAGACCAGCTTCATTGTTTGCAGCGCATCGTCAGATGAACCATTAGCAATTTTTTTATTATTAATAATACAATCAACAAACTCTTTTATCTCAGAATACCATGATGGGTCTGTATTGTAACGAGTAGTGACCTCTTTTGGATCACCGAGATCACCCCCTGGATTAGCTGAAACCACCGTCAATGTTTCAGCCCCATAACTTTTAGATCCAGATAGTATGCCACCCAGAATTAAACTACCTTTTTCAAAATTAATATCTAGATGAAAACGATGTCGCCACTGTGTAGCAGAAGAGTTCATCATTGCAACTACACCTCTCTCTGTTTGCATTAAGGCATACGCATTATCCTCAACATTGTAGTTCCAATGACTATTTTTAATAAAACTATACACTTGTGTAAACTCACCCGCAAACAGTCGCATTAAGTCAACCATGTGGATACCCTGATCTAAAAGTACTCCACCACCAGAAATCTCCCTTTTTGTACGCCAATCTGGCTGGTTAAATGTAATAAGTTTAGACTTGCCATAAACTCCACGTAAATTGATAATTTCACCTAATGTATTTGAGTTAATAATCCTCATTGCCTCTTGAACAGAGTCGTGGTGACGATGATTAAATCCGTACATTAATTTTTGGTTTGGGCACTCTTTTTCAACCTTAATGACCTTAGCAACATCCTCAACACTTCGCCCAGGGGGTTTTTCGCAAAAAACATGTAGGCCTTTTTTTAATCCTGCTATTGTTACATCTGGCGCTATTTCGTTAGTAAGGCAAACTATCAAAACATCGAGATCTTCTTTTAATAAATCATTGTAGTTTTGATAACTATTTAAACCATCAACAGTGGTTTCATCGTCATTAAAAAATTGATCACATATTGCCACCATCTCCATATCGGGATGAAGATCAATGCACTCCTTTCTACGCTTGCCTACTACGCCATAGCCTGCTATCCCAACTTTCATCATAAAACCTCTCGCCCGATCATTACTTATTAACATCCCACCATTCAAATGGTTTTTCGAAAAAATTTGCTGTACATTTCAATTCATCAAATCTCTTAATTACTTTTGCAGGGCTACCAGCCACTACAGAGTTTGGTGGTATGTCAGTAGTTACTACTGAGCCACTATAAATTTGAGTATGATTTCCAATTCTAACACCAGGTGCAATTATAACTCCGGCACCAATTGACACGTATGACTCAACATTCGTATGTTGAATACAATCACTATATCTAGGGCAAGGTGGATGCTTATCATCAGTAAATATTACACCTGGTCCAATAAAAACATTACTTCCAATAATAACTCTTTCCATGAAAACATTGGCATTAATTCTAACATCATCTCCTATTATGCAACTATTCTTAATAACTGCTTTAGGGCCAATTCTAACCCTATCTCCAATAACATTATCATAAAATATACTGGTCTGATCACTAACATCAAGCATATTTCCTGCTCTCACATTTTGATAAATAGTGCACCTTGCACCTATAAAAGAGTCATCCCCTATAGTTGTTTCTGAATCAGGGTGAAATCTGTCTTTTATTCCAATAATTGCGTATGGTTCAATAATTATATTTCTACCTAATATCACATTGTCATACACAATATATTGCTTTGGTGAATTTTTCATAAATTCTCTCTTTAAGAATATTACAACAAAACCTTCAAAATCTGTTTCTCTCCAAAACGCCTATTAGTATCTTACTTGACATCCGCCTCCACCCCTTGAAGTTATTGCTCATTATATTTACTCCATAAAGGGTCTGATTTTATATATTTTTCTACTTTTTTAGCATCTTCTGGGATATCAACAGCAAAAGAATCAACATATGGGTATAACGCCACCCGTTGAGTTAATCCATTATCATAGAGACGATTACTATCACAAGACTCTACTATCTCTAAAGGTGACTCTGGTATTTGGGTAAACTTTTTTAAAAACCCCCAACGAAATCCAAAAATACCGTAAATTCTCTTTGCTCCAACATCTAATGGCCATTCTTTACAGTATGGGATGGGTGCGCGAGACGTGTATAGAATATCGCCCTTTATATTGTGAATAATTTTAAGAGTATTTGGGTCATTAAACTGCTCTTCATCCACAATAGGCATAGACAACACGACACCATTAACCTCTTCATTGTCTAACATGGGCTGCACTGTTGCAGAGATCATATCTGGTCTCATCATAGGCTCATCACCTTGAACATTTAAAACTATATCATTCTCACTTATCTTGAAATCACTCTTTTCAATCGCTTCTGCAACTCTATCTAATGCTCTCACATGTTTATTTGATGTCATGATACAAGGAATATTTTTAGAATCGGCAAACTCTTTAATCTCACTGTCGCAAGTCGCTAGAAATAGCTCATCCCACTTTTGATACATTTTTGCCCTATGCCAGACATGCTCTAACATAGGCATACCAGCGATAAGAAATAATGGCTTACCCGGAAAACGACTTGATCCCATACGTACAGGTATTACCCCAATAATTTTTGTCATTTTATCGTCCTATATAAATTTGATATTTCATTATTTTCTCTTCCAAGGCGAATTGATTCCCCCTCTTCATCCACTTCTTGCCAATCATCCTTTTCATCTGAACGATAAAATGCATGGAGCAATCGAATAGATTGTAAACAATCCTGTTGACTGACTGAATATGGTATGTCACTAGACATACAATTATAGATATCTTTGTATAACAACTCATGACCATTACCATAGACGCAATCCGAAAAGTCTTCGCTATATTTTTCGCACGCATCTGTATCTGGAGTGAAAATTTGCAACTCATTGACCGCTATACCGCCAATTTGCGCCAAACCTTTTGAACCAACGATAGAGATAGATGCCTCAAAATCATCAGGTCTCGCTGCAGTTGTTACCTCTAAACTCCCCACAGTATTACCAGTATCGTATTTAAAACTAGCCACAATAGTGTCTTCAGCTTCGATAACAGCACCAAGCGTACGCATTGTTGCATTTAGTTGACTAACCTCGCCTCCTAAATATCTCAATAAGTCCACATGATGAATACCTTGGTTAGTTAAGGCGCCGCCATCATGGGAGAGTGTTCCACGCCACGGAGCCATATCATAATAACGTTGTGGACGACACCAGCGCACACGAACACTGATCACCCTAATATCGCCTAATTCATCCTGTATTAAGGCTTTTTTCACCCTCTGCACCGCCCGATTGTGCCTATTTTGAAATACTGGAAAAATTTGCAATCCTAAATTCTCTGCAACATTATATGCCTCATTCAATTGAGATGGCTTCATAAAAGTTGGTTTTTCAACAATTAAATGCTTGTTGTATCGCTTTAATACATCCATACTATGCTCGAAATGCATGCCAGAGGGGGTAATAATAGCGACTATATCAATATCTGTAATCTCTGTAAGCATTGTATGGTAGTTTGTAAACCCAGGAATGCCAAATTCATCACCATAAGCATTAGCCTTTTCAATTTCTAAATCACACACTGCTGCTAGCGCTAATCCTTCAGTATTTACTACGGCACGACAGTTGTGCCCTGCAATACGACCGCAACCAATTATTGCAACCTTATATATCCTCATCTCTAGACTCCTTTTTTCTACATCGCTTCACTACATCACTAATGCAGTTCACAATTGGCTTAAATCTCTCTACCGTTGTGGTCGAAAACCTGCTATAACCCTTTAAGCAGGGTTCATTAAAATCTTTACGATAATAAACTAACTCTTCCAGTGCATTATGAATATCATTCGCATGCTTTCCAAATTTTACATGTAAAAAATTTCCATAACTTTTATATGTAGAGATCCCTATCTCTTTCATAGCATCTTGAAAATATTGCTTACCAGCGTTAACCCTTTCAACTGATAACATCATATCCGCTTCATAATCTAATAATATTTCAATTGTCTTTGCAGATACACTACCTATTTCATACATTGATCTTTGCTTATGAATAAGGGTAATTAGCTCATTATTTGCCAGTGCATATCCAACTCGCAATCCTGCAGCTCCCCATGCCTTGCTGAAACTTCGTGTTACAACTAAATTTTTATACTCGTTAACCCATGGAGCTGCCGTCCATTGATACAACGGATGATACGCCTCATCAATTAACATTAATGCACCAACTTTGTCAGCAATATCTACAATTTTGCGTAAGTCTTTTGGCGTAAAGATCGTGCCAGTTGGGCTATCCGGATTTGGAAGGCAAACCATTTTAGGTTTTATTTTTTCAATGGTAGTTATGAGTTTAGCAATCTTTAGGACCGGGCCATTTTCTGATGCCTCATAATCAACCCATGTTACTTCTGCACCATATATTTTTGAATATATGTCATACATTGCAAAAGTTGGTCGTGACAATATGACATTATCACCTGGTAAAATACAAGATTCAAAACATCCTCGAATAGCCCCGTCAGATCCTGCTGTTAATAAAACATTCTCTGGTAACACATTGGAAAATATAGCGACTTTTTGGTATAAAACATCAAGATCTGGATAGCTAAAAACAGTCTCTGCTGGAATTTTTGACAAAGATTGCGCTACAATTCTATTCATTTCAGGATCGGCACACTCATTCTTGTCTAGCCACAATCTGTCTAAAGACCTGTGATCTTGACTAATCCAGTTCGGGCGATTTAAATTACTACTTAGTATCTCCTTTCTAATCATATTTAACATCTTTTTATTAAGTAAAAAATAATATTCACTAAGCTAAAATATCAACATACAGAACTTGATTGGCATTTATTTTTTAAATCTATTTAATGAAAAAAAATAAATGCCACTGCCGCCAACAACTACTGATTTTTTTGATCATATTTTTAGTCTGCACAGTGAGTGGTGTGTGAATGGTAATGATATCTGCCTGTTGGTAGATCACCTCTTTATCCGCCCATTCAATATTGTACTCTTTTTCGATATTATGCCAATCTTAATTATACGAGCCTGTGTCATTTAATAGAATATTCATTGAGCCGAAGCCTTTTGAGTGCCTTATCACCCCTGTACCAATACACCCAACGCCAATAATACCGACAGTTACCTCTGAAAGCCTTCTCCCAAAAAACCGATGCCATTTCCCATTATGCATCTCCATATTAGGGAGTTGTACAGAGCGGAGTAGTGCCAACATCAATCCTACTGTCAACTCTGCCACTGCAGGTGCTGGCGCATCTGGTGCATAGGAGATAACAATTCCCCGTTTTTCTGCTTCTAATAGATCAACACTATCTAGACCAATTCCTACCCGTGAGATCATTTTGAGATTGATCGCAGCATCCATCACTTTTTTAGTAATAGATTCAGTGCCCGCGATGATGACATCAAAATCTGAGACCATCTCTGCCAACTCGTCTACGGTGAGTTTTTTGTTAAGTGGATTAATCAGATAATTAATACTAGCTTTTTCTAGTAACTCAAGCAGTAGAGGGTTTTTTATCTGCGAATGGAACTGTGGTTATTAAGGCTTTAGGCATTATCCATCTCTAGTAGTTCTTTTTTAAAAAAACCAGCCCAATCAGCTATTGGGTTTTTAGAAGATACAGAGCAAGCATCGAAAAACATATCTCTTGCCTTAACTGTATCATCTCTATCCCACCACTCATATGGATTTTCATGCACCATGTTAATATGATTTGCAGCCATAATTGGATCAGAATGAATAATATTCACTCGCTTCATTTCTGCTATTAATTTATTAAAGTCAGGATGTAACTCCCAATACTCTTCTGTGTAAAGAAGTATTGTTGGTACGCCTGAATGAATCGCCTCTGAAAATGTTGTTTGTGGATATGAGCAAATAATCATTTTAGATTGTGAAAAATCCTGGAACATTTTCTTATTAGTGGAAAGTATGGCCTCCTCATACATATCAGCATATCTATTGCCCATAAGCCACCCCCTATCGGGGTACAGCCTAATTTTAAAATTGATACGGGCTTTTTTGTTTAATGTATTTATGAATTTAGTTTTCTGCTCAAAATCATCCATTATTAATGAAGATTGCGGGCCGAGCTGAATTCTGTATGAATATCTTGGAAATTCTACGCCGATTAACGTTATTATTGCGCCTTTTGAATTACAAACTTCTTTCATTTTTTTATTGATTGGCAAACTAACATGCTTTGAATGATGCAACAAAGTATGCCAAACTATTTTTTTATAGCATATCGCTTCTTCATGGAGTAAATTACCTGATTTGGATTGCGGAATCGATCCACCATGCTCACCAATAATTAGCTTACTACCATTCTCAACTTGTTGTGCACTCCAATTTTTAAACACTTCATCACCATAATGAGCATTAGCTGTAAAAATCACTTTGGCTTCTGGAAGTTTTTTACAATACAAAGATATATCTCTATACCCCTCTATATAAACCTTTGGCATATCCTTAAAAATGTTTTTCATTAAAAAGTTTTCAAATTTTGAACTACTACCATCTTCATGCAAACCAGATCGCATTGAAGGATTTAAATCTCCATCACAATGTATATATTTCTCAAATTCTAAATGCAATCTAGGAATTTGTTTTAATTTAATATTTAGTCGCATTAAACTATTAATAGAAAAATAACTTTTGTACAGCAGTACATTATAGCTATCCGTTAAGCAGAGCTTTCTTGCGATATAATCTAATAATTTAGCTGCCATTCCTTTTGGCTTAAATCTTCGCCTTTTATTTATAGATGTTGATCTATTTTCAATAATTACATCTTCTCTGATTATCTCTATTACTGGAATATTTTGAACTTGCAATATATCGCAATATAAAAGGTAGTTCCATTCATCATCTGATGTAATAAGCTTCGTAGAATAAGCCCAATCATAAGCTACAGATCTAACTATATCCGAACTTGGAACTATTGTCTTTAGTGGAATACCGAGGTCAGCAGATAGCCTTATACTCTCCCATCGATCAAAGAGAACTGCAACATAGGTCAACAGCCAAGGACCTATGATTATTCGCCAATATTCTAAGGAATGTTCGGCATTATGTATAGAGTTCAACTCTAAAGAGACTTTTATCAGTATCTCTTCGTACAAGTGACTTAAGTATTTATAATCCTTTCTAAATTTATTGCGATTTTTCCAATGATATGGAATAACAGTTAACTCTTCATCGTTACATACATTATTTTTAGAATATTTTTTACACCACTCTCCTAAAAGAATGGTTTTTTTACTTTCAATACAAACTTCATTCAACGGTGCTGTTGTTATTAATAGTGTAGATTCTATTGTCATGTTTTTTATCGTGTGATCCTCCTGTAATACCCCCCCATTTCTAACGCCTGTTAAAAATAGAATCTCCGTTGTTTAAATAGCCTCAAGTAGCCTTCTTGGTAGAATCCCACCAATCGCACTATGAGGTCGTTCGTTATTATATACCCGCATCCATTGCTTGCGCCTTTATACCCCCTCCACTTTTTTTTGCGGGGTGCATTCTCTAAGCGCATGAGATATATATTCTGGTCCGTTGTCACATCTTATTGCCCTAGGTTTACCACGCCATTCAATTAATTACTCTTTGCGCTGGCAAAGAGTGATCTACTTCAATGCTTAGACATTCACGGTTGTAGTCGTCAATCACATTGAATGTTCTAATTTTCCTACCAGTATTTAATGACTCTGACTCTCTATTTCTACTGCCATTCTAAGGGATGTTGCAGTTATTAGTTGAATCTAGGATCTTTAACACAATACAACGGGAGGTAGTTTTTTTAATATTATTTGATTCCCTTGATTTACTAACATAATCGACCTATTTAAATGCTACTAAACTAATTAACTTTAAATATCATGTGCACCTCTGATGACATGTGCTTTTCATCTAATTTTAACTGTAATTCGTCAATTACTGGAGAAAATAACTCCGTCCATTTTTGCTTCATTTTGTGAGTATCTTTATCTTTATTCAGGCAAACCGTTACACTTCTAAACAAATCAACCATGTCTGTTCCAAACCACCACGATGCAACAATAGATAAATTAAACTCTTTTGCCATATATTTCAGTGAATCTTCTGTATACAAATGTGTATGAGCCCCGCTAAGATGTCGATTCATAACTCCATGAAATACCATTTCAAAATAAACGCTAATACTAAATAATGGCACAGATATATATAAATATTTTATTTTTTTATTTTCACTTATAGCGCCAATAATTTCTCTCGGATTATGAACATGCTCCAAAACACCAATCATCGATATTACATCAACATCAATTTCTTTTATTTTAGTTACTGTATCTCTTAAGTTTGTAAGCTCCAAAAGATCCTCGCCTATCATCTTATTTCCAAAAGAAACTTGACTCTCTGATGGCTCAAAACCTATTATATTATTCAAACCATTAAACTTTAATGCAGATACAAAATACCCACTTCCGGCGCCAAAATCAGCAAATTTCAACTCATTAGGGGTATGCCCAAAATCAACTAAAGAATCACAGAGAAATTTTGCTTTTGGTACGTAAATATCCTTAACTCTTATATTGAATCCTTTCACGAATTTACTGTCATACCCTTCCGCATAATCTGCACCCTTGTTGTCAGTATATAACTTTTTGCAAAACGAGTCAGTATCGTCATGCATGCCATTTAAATGACCACACCTTTCACAAAGTGAATAATCAACATATTGTTTTCTAAAAGATACCCCTCCTAAAGGTTGGTTGCAATTCTTACACTGTAATCTATCCGGTTGTTGCGAATAAAACTTATTTACCCCCCCCCATTTTTCTTAAGA